>Ga0268264_10000558_pt1 | contig 45913 bp, 44 predicted proteins | sample KBSSwiS32_FD_190357 | JGI IMG/M metagenome (GOLD analysis project Ga0268264, IMG submission 190357) | Switchgrass rhizosphere microbial communities from Kellogg Biological Station, Michigan, USA - KBS Switchgrass S3-2 (SPAdes) (version 2) | ecosystem: Host-associated > Plants > Roots >... | reverse complement strand
AGTAATTGTAGTGGATTTTTTCTTTACTCATTGTCCGAGTATTTGTCCCACGCTGACCGCGAACATGCGCAAATTGCAAGATGCGCTAAGAAAAAAAGATGAAATGAGATTGCTCGATACGAGTTTCGTCCAATTCGTGTCATTTACTGTCGATCCGGAAAGAGACACCGCTGAAGCGCTGAAAAGATATGCCGACAAGTTTGGCGTGAACCCGGATATCTGGTGGCTGCTTACCGGTCCCAAAAAAGATATTTATGATTTCGCATTAAATGAAGTGAAATTAGGTATCGCCGATGGAGAAGGAGTGGATTCCAATTTTATTCATTCACAAAAAATGGTCGTGTTGGATAAGGAGCATGTCGTGCGTGGATATTATGACGGACTTGACAGCGTTTCCCTTGAAAAGCTTGCAAAGGATATTGTTTTTATTATGCTTGAGAAAGATAAAAATAGTCCGTCACCACTTCGTGAATTCAAGGCAATAATTCCCATTATTATTTTCTCTTTTATCGCAACAATTGTTGCTGTTTATTTTTTTAGTAGAAAGTCGCGCAATCCGATCGTTAAAAGCTCAAATGTTGTATGAAAGAACGAAGCCTGACCCTGCCTATCATCATTGTTTCTATCGCAATTCCAGTCGCAGTTGCATTTTTGATCATGATACCTCAGGCAAAAATTGATTTGGGACTAAACACAAAAATGCTTCCTCTGTTTCATGCGATTTTGAATTCAACAACTGCTATTTTGTTACTCGCCAGTTTGTATTTCATAAAGAATGGACGGATACGCGCCCATCGCGCAGCTAACCTCACTGCTGTTGTACTCAGCGCAATTTTCCTGGTGTCTTACATAATATATCATGCAACCAATCCTTCGGTTCGGTTTGGTGACATTGATCACAACGGAATTTTGAGTGATGATGAAAAATTAAAAGCGGGATCACTTCGATATGTCTATTATTTTATTTTAAGTTCACACATCATCCTTTCCGGAATCATTGTCCCATTTGTATTATTCACATTGCAAAGAGCCTTCCAGGAAAAATTTGAAAAGCATAAAAAACTCGCGCGCATTACTTGGCCAATCTGGTTTTACGTTGCGGTCACAGGTGTCGTCGTGTATCTAATGGTTAGTCCATATTATTAATATGCGGCGAGAACTAATCTATGTACCTATGGTCCTATGTGGTAAATTCTTTTTACCACATAGGACCATAGGTACATAGGTAGATAGGCAGTACGTTCTTATAATTGCAGCTCCTTTACGGGATCCCAAAACACCTCCTGAAAATTTACAATCTTATCGTTCTTCACTTTTATTCCTTCTTTCTTCAACAGTTTTTCCATGAGCCCGGTGGGTTTGAAATGATGTTTTCCGCTAAGTAACCCCACGCGATTTACTACGCGATGTGCTGGCACTTTTGGCTTTACTCTTCCCGCTCCATTCATCGCCCATCCAACCATCCGTGCAGATAGCCTTGTCCCTAAACACGCCGCAATTGCACCATATGATGTAACCCGTCCCTTTGGAATTTGACGCGCGACTTCATACACCAATTCAAAAAAAGAGTCTTCTCTTTTTCCTGAAGGCTTGACTGTCGCCAGTTTTTGTTTTGCCATAAATTCTTTATTGATCCTTACTTAATCCGGTTTTTTTTCTTTCAACTCACTCCTTCTCGGTTCAGGTACGTTTTCATAATCGTATGGACAATGTTTGCAGCCATTGCCACAACAATATCCTTTTTCCAAATGATATTTTTCTGTGAGCACCATGAGTCCTTGCTCATTGTAATAAAAATCTTCGCCTTCAATCAACTGTTGCTTCATTTTCTTTGACTCTTTCCTGTAATATGTGGTCTATAAAAGGCAATTCATTTTGAGGCAATGAAAAGCTGATATAATAAACCTGTTTACTTTTCGCTATATCGAGACTTTCATAGTAAGTTATGATCTGTAGCTCCGGTTCAACAACCGGACCAGCATAAATGTTTTCCGAATGATTGTGTAATGACAATCCATACATATCAATAACCATCTTCGTAAACGAATACAACACCGGTGAGTCGGTTTTTAAATGAATCTTTCCATTGGGAGCCAGGATGCGTTGGTACAATCTTAAAAATCTTGGATGCGTCAGTCTTTTTTTTGCCCTTGATTTGCGTAATTGGGGATCGGGAAAAGTGAGCCATATTTCTTCTACTTCGCCCTTTACAAAATACTGATCGATCTTGTCGATTTGCGTTCTCAAAAAACCTGCGTTTGAAATATTTTCGTCAAGACATTTTTTCGCTCCGATATAAATACGGTTACCTTTCAGATCCACTCCGATAAAATTTCTTTCCGCGTATAATTTTGCGAGTCCAACCGTGTATTCGCCTTTGCCGCAAGCCAGCTCCAGCGTTATCGGGTAATTATTTTTGAAGAATTCATTCCATGTGCCTGCTATTCCTTCAGGGTATTGCAATACATTTGGAAAGGATTTGATTGCCTCGAATCGCTCTAGTTTTTTCTGTGCCATCGTCGCAAAAATAAAGGTTGTTATCAAATCCTGTTGAATACTCTTATTTTGTTGATGAAATACATGTAAGATGCTTTTATCCCGCCAAACAATCGGTCAAATTAAATCGGACGCAGCGGAAGTTCCGGCTGACAATTATTTTGAACTGCCAGAAAAAGTTTTACAGTTTGGAACAGGTGTGTTGTTGCGCGGACTGACCGATTATTTTATTGACAAGGCAAACAAGCAGGGAATCTTCAATGGAAGAATTGTCGTCGTGAAGTCGACCGACTCCGGCGATACCGAAGCCTTTTCAAAGCAGGATAATTTGTATACGATTTGTATGAAAGGAATTGTCGACGGCAAAAAGGTTGAAGAAAATATTATCAACGCTTCTATCAGCCGGGTTTTATCAGCCAAAAAAAATTGGGGAGCGATTTTGAATTGCGCGACGAACCCTGAGATCCAATTGGTGATATCCAATACAACAGAAGTCGGGATCGTATTGGTAAAAGAAAGCATACACGATTCGCCGCCATTATCCTTTCCGGCAAAATTGCTTTCTGTATTATACGAAAGATATAATTTTTTTAAAGGTGATCCGGAAAAAGGGATGGTCATCATCCCAACGGAACTGTTGCCAAACAATGGCGAAAAACTTTTGAATATCTTAGTAGAGCTAGCTTCCTTCAATCAACTCGAAGAACCGTTCGTCAAGTGGATGAAGGAACATAACAGTTTTTGCAACTCCCTGGTTGATCGCATCGTTCCCGGGAAACTTTCACCCACACATCAATCGGAAACAGAAAATATTTTGGGTTATCATGACGAGCTGATGTTCATGTCGGAAGTATATCGACTTTGGGCGATTGATCCCGATACTGAAAGAGTAAAAGATGTTTTGTCATTTAGCAAAGTTGATCCCGGTTTAATCATTGCTCCCGATATTCATCTTTACCGCGAATTAAAATTGCGGTTACTGAACGGTTCACATACGCTCAGTTGTGGACTGGCACATCTGGCCGGATTTACATTTGTGAAGGAAGCAATGCAAGACAAATTCTTTTCGTCATATGTAAAGACATTGATGATGGAAGAAATTACACCTGCGATTACGGGTAAAGAAATCACCACACAAGTCGCAATCGATTTTGCAAATAAAGTGCTCGACCGTTATCGCAATCCATTTCTCGAACACAAATGGTTGAGCATAACCTTGCAATATTCATCAAAAATCAAAATGCGGGACGTGCCAATCTTATTAAACTATTTCGAACGTTTTGGTAAGCCGCCTTCATTGATATCACTCGGATTCGCCGCACATATTTTATTTATGCGTGCCGAAAAAAAAGATGACGGAAATTATTATGGAAATGCAAATGGAAAAAATTATTTGATTGAAGACGCAAACGTGGCATGGTATGCGGAAAAATGGAAGAGTGCAGAGACAATTGTAAAAACAGTCTTATCAAACGCTGATTTGTGGGGAAGAGATTTATCGAATCTGACCGGCTTCGAGGAAGCTGTGGCGACGAACTTGAAATTGATGGAACAAAAAGGTGCGGCGACAGTTGTAAGAGAATTTGCATACGAGGGATCGAGCGAGCCTTGATTTCAACTATAAATTGGTAATGAGTAAGATACTTTGTTTTGGTGAATTGTTATTGCGAATGTCGCCGGTATTACAGGGAAACTGGCTGAAGGAAGCGAATATGCCCGTCTATATTGGGGGAGCTGAGCTAAATGTAGCAACAGCGCTTGCGTGTTGGAACTTGCCTGTTAAATATTTTTCCGCTGCGCCCGACAATTATTTATCAAAAGAAATAAAAGAAGATCTCTCAAAAAGAAATATAGATGTTAGCGATATGCAAGTTTCCGGAAATCGGATTGGTATTTATTTTTTACCACAAGGAGCCGATCTAAAACATGCCGGTGTTATTTACGATCGCGCACATTCATCATTTGGAGAGTTAAAACCGGGAATGATTAATTGGGATCAATTACTGCGCGATGTTTCCTGGTTTCATTTTAGCGCTATTAGTCCGGGGTTGAATGAAAATCTTGCGGCAGTTTGCGAGGAAGGATTGAAAATCGCTTCTCAAAAAAATATTCGAATTTCTGTTGATCTCAATTATCGTTCGCTGCTTTGGAAATACACAGGCAACATCCATGAAATCATGCATCGGCTTGTTAAGCATTGTGACCTGGTGATGGGAAATATTTGGTCCGCCAATACTTTATTAGGAACCGAATTGGATAAGACCGTCGAAGCAAAAAAAAGCAAATTGGATTTCGTCGCGCATGCGGAACGAACTTCAAGTGAAATCATTCACAAATTCCCGAAATGTAAAGCCGTAGCAAATACGTTCCGTTTCAATAAAGAAGAGGAAAACATTTTGTATTATGGAACTTTGTATAATCAGGGCCGATTATTCAGTTCACGGGAATTTGCGGTAGAAAAAATAGTTGATAAGGTTGGGACCGGGGATTGTTTTATGGCCGGGTTGATCAACGGATTCTATAACAACCACTCTCCACAAGAAATTATTGACTTCGCCGCATCGGCAGCCGTCGGTAAATTTTTTGAGAAGGGGGACACAACGAAGCAGAATATTCAAACTATTCAAGCCAGAATTAACGATCATGGATAAGCGAATTGAAATTATATCGGTAATAAAAGAGCAGGGACTTGTTCCCCTGTTCTTTCATCCATCGGAGCAAGTCAGCATTGCGACTGTTCAATCTCTTTATGAAGGCGGCTGCAGGGTGATCGAATACACTAATCGCGGAACCGAAGCACTGCGAAATTTTTTGGCACTGAGAAAAATTGCCGATGCAGATTTGCCCGGGATGTATCTCGGCGCGGGAACGATTAAGGACGAATCAGCAGCCAATGCCTTTATTAACGCAGGTGCAGATTTTTTGATAAGCCCGGGGTTGGCAGAAGATGTTTTTGACGCTGCATATTCAGATAAAATTCTGTGGATACCCGGTTGTATGACAATTACTGAAATTATGAAGGCAGAGCAATTCGGAATTCAGCTAATCAAACTCTTCCCTGGAAATTTATTGGGCCCATCGTATGTACAATCGATTAAAGAAGTTTTCCCAAATCTTTTGTTTATGCCAACCGGTGGCGTTGAATTGGAAAAAGAAAATTTGAGTGCTTGGTTTAAGTCCGGTGTTTGTGCAGTAGGAATGGGAAGTAAGTTGATATCAAAAGAAATTTTGGAGAAGCAAGACTACCAGAAAATAATAAAGTTGTCGACTGAGGCACTCAAGATGATCAAAGCAATTCGAAAGAATTGAACCGGGTCCGAGCACGCGTGAGGACTTGTTTTAAACAGAAAGCCCGAAACTCAAATAATTTGAAGCTTCGGGCTTTTCTTCTGCTGTAGAGGGAGGATTCGAACCTCCACGGGGCAGTTAGCTGTAGTACAATGTTGTGGTGGTCAACCCCAGTCGATCCCGGTATTAGCCGGAACCGGCATTATGCTACGTTTATCCTGTATCCCCACCCCCGAGACAAGAGGGCATGTCTGCCAAGATTTCATCACTCCACAGTATAGTCTAAGAACTTTGACACCGCAATATTAAAGAAATTGATTTGTTTCTTATATTAATTTTAAAATAAATTTGGAAATATTCGAGAATGTCCAAATATTTGTATAAAATCGTAGAAATATTTAAAAAAACGTCTCTAAAATGCACGGAAAATTAAACCTTGATAAACTCGACCTCCAGATCATTCATGAAATGATGGAGAACGCGGAAATATCCTACGCCGACCTTGGAAAAAAATTATTCGTATCCGGCGGAACAATTCATGTTCGTATCAAAAAGCTTCAGGAGTTTGGCATTGTCAAAGGTACCAGATTGAACGTAGATTTGAAACAATTAGGTTACGATGTGATTGCATTCATCGGAATCTATCTTGAAAAGAGTTCACTATACGACACCGTTGCAAAAGAACTTCGTAAGATCCCCGAAATCGTTCGCCTCAATTATACCACTGGTAACTATAGCATGTTTGCTGAAATCGTTTGCAAAGATATCAATCAGCTGCGATTCGCGCTACATGACGAACTGCAAAAAATCAAAGGTATTGAACGCACTGAAACTTTTATCTCGCTCGAAGAAAGTTTTAATAGAAATGTTCAGGTTTACAAAGAGAAAGAATAAGAGTAATTACTTATTAGTTCACGCAAAGGCGCAAAGGAAATAAAGGCGCAAAGGGTGTCTGCAATATTATTACATGTCCGAAATAGCAGCAACTCTTTGCCCCTTGTTTTTCCTTTGCGCCTTTGCGTGAAACAAAAATCCCGAAAATCATGCCCTCACATTTAACGCATCTCGCAGCCCATTCCCGAGCAAATTAAATGCAAGCACGAGAAGCATAATGGCCAATCCCGGCGCCAATGCCAGCATCGGGTTATGCGTGATAATGAAATTGTAATTCTCTTTTATCATCAACCCCCAACTCGGTTGCGGAGGTTGCACGCCAATTCCCAAAAAACTCAAACCGGCTTCTATCACAATTGCGGATGCAAAATTCGAAGCTGCTACAACGAGCACCGGTCCCATTACGTTTGGAAGAATATGGCGAAATATTATTCTCGGTGTCGAGAATCCCAAGGCCTTTGCCGCTTCAACATACTCGAGTTCACGCGCCGTCAATATTTGAGCGCGGATAATTCTTGCGACGTTCACCCACATAGTTAAGCCAATGGCAACAAACACCTGCCAGAATCCTTTTCCAAGCATCAGGGTTATAGCAAATACCAGTAATAATGTCGGAATACTCCAGATAACATTCAGCAACCACATAATTATGTCATCTACTCTTCCTCCGAAATATCCGGCAATAGAACCAAGCAGTACGCCAATACTTAACGAAATAATTACCGTGATCAATCCAACGGCCAGGCTCACACGAACTCCAATTAAAAGCCGGCTTAGTATATCCCGTCCATATTTATCGGTTCCCAACCAAAATGTTTTATCATATATGTTATAGGGATGTTTTGAAGAAATAAGGCTTTGCCCAACGAACGACAATGGATATGCGTTTCTTTCCGATACTCCTTCATCAATAAATTTATTTACGATTAAACTATCCCCTTTTACCTGGTAGTCATTAATTGGAATGTAATTGTAAGAATCCTCTTTTCCAAACAAAACATACGCTGGCAATGAAATTTTTGCCGTCATTCTTTCTTTTTTTAGTAGCAGGAATTTTTGTTTGAATCCGGGTTTTCTACCACCAATCTCCACGATCATTCGGTTTGCATTCGGTGAATGATCGGGAGCGAATAAGTAAGCGCCGATCGCAACGCAAATAGAAATGAGAATGACAGTCATTCCAAACACAGCGCCCTTGTTCTTACGCAAGCGCCGCCATGTCTTTCGTTGGAACGATTGACTAAGTTGAGAAATGACTATTTGACTTTCCTGTTTTTCCATTCGTATGAACCAAATTTACCCAGCGTGCCGGCGATTACAATATATGCGATGTGTAATGGTTGTAAAATGAAAAAGTAGCGCATTAAGTAAGCTTGCCCAAAAAAATTTGCCACAGACTGGACAAACTGGAATTCAATAATCGTTTTTGCAATAATAAATATCAAAAACACGAATAGCCAGTCGACAGTCCAGAAAGAGGCGATTAAAAAAATCAACAGGCAGAAATTCAAAACGTAAACAAAAAGCAACGTCAGAAAAATGTTCTTGTTATCGTATTTGTCTGCTTTGCTTGACCAACGCACGCGTTGATTTAAAAATGACTTCCACGTTGTCGCGGGTTCCGTTTCAACAATGGCATCTTTTGATTTCAAAAAATAAACCCTTTCTGAATATTTCATCGATACTTTTTGCATTAACAGCATGTCATCGCCGGATGCAATAGTATCAACACCTTTGAATCCATCCACCTCCTCAAATACTTTTTTTGAATATGCGAGGTTCGCGCCATTACACATCGGGTATATTTTCTTGTAAACAGCTGCTCCCGTTATGCCCTGCATAGTGATAAAATCCAACGATTGGAAAATCGAGAGCAATGAACGCCTGTCAACCAATTTTACCGGGGCAGCAATAAAGACTGCTTTACGTTGTATATATAAATCGACGATTTGATAAATCCAGTTTATTGGTGCAACGCAGTCGGCGTCTGTTGTTACAATCAATTCACCAGAAGATTTTTTAATAGCAATTTCAATTGCCTTTTTTTTATGTGCAGTAAGATGTTTTTCATCCGCGTACTCCTGCAAACGAATAAGCGTGATCGATAGTCGTTTGTATGATTGAACAATTTCGACAGTGCGATCAGTTGAATGATCATCCACCACAATTACTTCGAGAAGATTGGATGGATAAGATTGATGCAATATCGAGGTGAGACAATTTCCGATATTCTTTTCTTCATTTCGCGCGGGAACGATTACAGTTACTTTGACACTCAATGTTGCGCTTGGCGTATTAACATAGGCAGGAATGCTATTCCAGGCACGATTGTAATATCCCATCAAAATTGCGTAGGCCAACAGGAGCAGTAAAACCGTAAAAAGAAAAATATACATTCCGTTTACAAATATTGATGCCTCAATTTTTAAGATGATTTATAATGTCTTCAAGATTTTTAGAAACGAGGACATGATGCCCGCAAGGCAACTTCGAAATTTTGCAATATTCCTCAATCCCATTTCTAAAATTTTCGCCGCCATTTGCGCGAATAATGTGATCGTATTCTCCATAAATCAATCTTACAGGAACCATGTGAGAAATCACCAGTGATTTCAACTTCGAAAAATTCGTTGTGAATTTCCGCAACGCTGTCCAGCGCGTATACAAGTCATCCCGAAGTTTTTTATTCTGCATGCTCGACAAAGAAAATTTATAAACGTTTTGTTTGATCAATTTTATTTTCCTTCCGGCATGAAGCATGCTAAAAAACCAACCAGGATATTTTGAAGTGAATTTGAACAACGCATTCCCAAAATAAGTTTGTGTTGCCAGCCAATACCATTTGCTAATATGTAAACCATCTGGCGCCAACAAAATCAGTTTGTTGAATTTTGATGGCACCGTTTGAAAAAGACTCAGCGCGACTCTTCCACCCATGCTAAAACCCATCAGGCAAATATTCGAGTGCGGGAGAGAAAGATCAAACAAAATCCTGTCCATGATCTCAATCAATTCCGCAGGATGTAAGGTCAATCCTTCCTTCCAATCCGTCTTACCATGAAACGGAAGATCAATGGCCACTACCGTAAAGTCATTTCCAATTTTGTCAGCCAAAAGATCGAAAGATTTAGCAGAGTCACTGTAGCCATGAAATGCAACCAACACCTGTTTCCCATTGCCCGATTTCAGGTAGTGAATTTGTGATGACTTATATAAAAGAAAACCAGGCTGCATGCGGATATCCATAAAACTAATGAATCATCTCAATATCAATGTCCCGGTGTTTTCACAAAAAAATAATCAGTTTAAAATTTGCAGAATCACGAAATAACCACTACTTTCATATAGTTGTTTAACTAACTATATGCCAAACAACCAATTCAAGAGAGGAGAGTTATACAGTTTTATCACGGGAAAAGCGTCCATCGCAATTGCCCGTCGCTTGCAAAAGAAGTTCAATACTGCAGGTTTGAATCTTACGATCGAACAGTGGAGCGTCTTGTATCATTTATGGAAAGAAGATGGAAAGAGTCAGCAGGAACTTTGCAATGCAACATTCCGGGATAAACCAAGTATCACCCGTCTCGTCGACAATCTTGAGAAATTGCAGCTCGTAAAACGCGTTGCATCTGAAAGCGACCGTCGGATCAATAGGATCTATTTAACCAGAATGGCTCAAAAATTACAGGAGCAGACAATGGGACTTGCCGAAGAAACGCTCAACGAAGCACTTGGTGGTGTTCCTGCAGACAAGATCGATGTCTGCAAAACCGTATTGCAAATCGTATACGATAACTTAAAATAACTTCATTATTAAATCTTTTTTTATGAGTACCACAACCGAAAAGAAAGTTTTATTGAAAGGTGGAGAATGGTTGATCAAAGAAAGTTCTGCCTATGAAACATTCACTCCCGAAGATTATAATGAGGAGCAGCAAATGGTAAAAGACATGTGCGCTTCTTTTCTTGATAGTGAAATATTGCCTGTCATTGACCGGATCGATAAACTGGAACCAGGCTTAATGCCATCCCTGATGATGAAAGCTGGCGAGCTCGGTTTATTGGGAACATCCGTTCCGGAGAACTTCGGCGGCCTTGGAAAGGATTTTATCACTTCCACGCTTGTTAACGAAGCATTAGGTGGCGGGTTTTCGTTTTCAGTCGCCTTGTCGGCCCATACGGGGATAGGAACTCTTCCGATACTTTATTTTGGAACACCGCAGCAAAAAGAAAAATACATTCCGAAGCTCGCAACAGGAGAATGGAAAGGATCATATGGTCTTACCGAACCAAATAGCGGAAGTGATGCGCTGGGCGCAAAGACAACCGCCACCTTGAGCAGTGATGGAAAATATTATTTACTGAATGGACAGAAATGTTGGATCACTAACGGAGGGTTTGCGGACATCTATACTGTGTTTGCCAAAATTGACGGCGATAAATTTTCCGCATTTATCATTGAACGCGGATTTGAGGGATTTACACAAGGACCAGAAGAACATAAAATGGGAATCAAAGGTTCATCAACCGTTCAATTGTATTTCCAGGATTGCAAAGTCCCGGTAGAAAACGTCTTAGGCGAAATTGGCAAAGGTCATATCATCGCATTTAATATATTAAATATCGGGCGATTGAAATTATGTGCCGCTGCATTAGGAGGCGCAAAACGCGCAGCTACTACCAGTATCCAGTATGCGAAAACACGCGAGCAGTTTAAAACACCCATTGCAAATTTCGGGGCGATAAAAAATAAAATCGCTGAAATGGCCATCAAGATCTGGGTTGCTGAGACCGCATTGTATAGAACGGCCAAATGGATCGATGATAAAGAAATTGAATTATCCGGCGCAGGAAAACCTTTTAATGAAGCATTCCTGGGAGGGGCGGAAGAATATGCGATTGAGTGCGCGATGCTAAAGGTGTTTGGTAGTGAAGTGCTCGATTTTGTTGTTGATGAAGGTGTACAGATACACGGTGGTAATGGATATAGCGACGAGTATATTATTTCGAGAGCTTATCGTGACAGTCGCATTAACCGCATTTACGAAGGAACGAATGAAATCAATCGACTGCTTACCGTTGATATGGTTTTGAAAAGAGCGATGAAAGGCCGGTTGGATTTAATGGGGCCAGCCACGGCAGTATCCAAAGAATTAATGAGCATTCCAGATTTCGGTTCCAATGATGATACGCCATTTGCTTCAGAGAAGAAAGCAATCATCAATTTTAAAAAAGCGATCCTAATGACTGCCGGAGCAGCAGTCCAAAAACTCATGATGAAACTCGACAGTGAACAGGAAATTCTCATGCATATTGCCGATATGTCCATTGAAACATTTAATGCCGAGAGTGCATTACTACGTGCAATGAAACTTGTTGATCAACGTGGCGAAAACGCCTGCCAGTTTGAATTGGACATCGTGCGCTCTTATATTTATGATGCAGCCGATCACATCAACAAATTTGGTAAAGATGCTATTAACGCTTTTGCCGATGGAGACGAACAACGCATGATGTTGTTGGGATTGAAAAGATTTACGAAAGTGAATTCCTTTAATAACAAGGAAGCAAAAAGACGCATTGCGGATAAGTTAATTGCGGAGAATAAATATCCGTTGTAATAAATAAATCGTGAGACGTGAGATGTCATCGTGCAGTTAGAATGATGATCAAGCTTGACGTCCAGCGAGAAGCGCATTGCTATAAACGCATTTTTCGATTAATTTCGCCTCTCATTAAGCCCGGAACGGACACTCAATCGTTCTGGGCTTACTTTCTGAATAACCGATCTGGAATGAAAACGAGCTTATCTTTTTTTACCGTCAGCCTGGCGTTATTAAGTTCCGGAGCCTTTTCTCAAAAGGTGACAGGTGTCGTCAAAGGACGAATTGTTGCAGCAGATGGTAATCCTGCAATTTCCGTTTCGGTAGAATTAAAAAAATTAAAACGAATGGCGATTACCAACGAGAATGGCTTTTTTATACTTCAACATTTACCCGCATTCCAGGATTCATTAGTTGTTTCCTCCGTGGGAGCGGAGATATATGGGACAGAAATCAAATTAAATTCCGGCGAAGTGCGCGATCTGGGAACCGTTACACTCTCCAAAAGCATCAAGCAATTGCAACAAGTTGAAATTACCGGGCGCATTGCAAATTCATATAAAAGCGACTACTCATTCTTAGGGACAAAAACCCAGACATCGCTAATCGACATCCCGCAATCAATATCATCCGTTACGAAAGAATTGATACAGGATAAAATGGATTTTACCTTGAAAGATGCGGTGACCGATGTTGCAGGGGTCAATCAATATTCAGGGTACGACGAATACACAATTCGTGGATTTCGCGCGGAGAATCCAAGAAATATAAACGGACTTCGCGGATACAATACAACATATACAAGCCCGATGTTGGTTAATGTAGAACGGATCGAAGTTATAAAAGGACCTGTTGCCACTTTATACGGGAATAGTGATCCCGGCGGAACGATCAATCTCGTTACGAAAAAACCTCTCGAAAAAAATGCAGCTGAAATAAATATTGGAGGAGGAAGCTGGGACCATTTTCGCGCGATGGGAGATATAACAGGGCCGTTAAATGACTCAAAAACTTTTTTATACCGTCTCAATGCCGGGTATGATCAAACCCATTCATTCCGCAATCAATATCACGCCAAATCTTATCAGGTCGCGCCGTCATTTTCATTTATACCAAATGATAGAATTCAATTCAATTTCGATTTTTCGCTGTCACATATAAATACTGTACTAGATCGGGGTCAACCTGGATTGAGTAACAATGATGATTTGAAAGCAACTCCCATTCACCTGATGTCATCGCAGCAAGGAGATTATTTAAAACAAACTTCCGTTGCGTCAGTTGCATCTCTCTCATACAAGACAAATAAGCATGTCACGTTTAATAGTGGGTACCTGAATTATATCACCCAGCAGGATGTCGGCGATCATGGAGTAAAAGATTATATCACCGAAGATTCAGTGTACTTGTACTACACACAGTGGAACTATCATACCGTGACCAATACACTCACGAATTATTTCAATTTTCAATTTACCACTGGAAAGGTGAGTCACCAGTTAATTGTCGGATATGATTACATTAAAAGTAAGGTGAAACTTAATCAATGGAACGGAGAATTGCCTGGTCAATTTGGTGACGGGTCGGGTATTGTAGGTACTTTTAGTCTGACAAATCCGCAATATATTCCTCGTGCTGTAAACACATATGCGCATGCCGATGATGTCGACGATGAACATGAAGTTGACCCTGACATCTATCACACACATGGAATCTATTTGCAGGAACAATTTTCATATAAACGCTGGAAGATACTTGCCGGCATCAGGGAAGAATTTTATAGGGGTGATAATGCACAGGACAGCGCCGGAATCTTCAGGCAAAATGTGTTTCTTCCGAGATTAGGGTTGGTGTACGAAATCAATTCAAATTTCAGTCTCTATGGCACATATAACAAAGGCTTCGATCCCTTCGAAGCGGCTACGTCGTTTCAAATTTTCAAGGAACCCTTTAGACCTATTACCAGCCAGTTATTCGAAGTCGGTGCCAAAGCGAACCTGATCAGGGATAAACTTTTTGCTTCGTTGTCGTTCTATCAACTCAAATTGCAAAACGTTGCAGTCAACGCCAACGATCCATCAAACCCCGATTTGTACGTGCAACGTGGTGAGGACAGATCGCGGGGGATCGAACTCGAAGCAAATGGAAACGTATTATCAAACCTGGCGGTCAATTTTTCTTATGCGTACAATGTAACGAAGATCATAAAAAGCGAAGTTCACGATGGAGTCGGGATGATTCGTGAGAATGCACCAAAACATTCAAGCAGCAGTTGGATAAAGTACACATTTACTAAATCGGTATTAAAAAGATTTTCACTTGCAGTCGGTCACTCGCAGGCCAGTATCCGCAATACGCTCGACGCGGGACTAAGATTACCAGGATATTTCATTTTAAATGCAGGCGTCCTGTACACGTTTAAGAAATTCACCTTCGCACTCAATGTAAATAACCTTACCAACGAAACTTACTGGATGGGCGCCTATAATAACATTAACAAGTGGCCCGGTGCGCCCCGGAACGTAATGTTCAACTTCGGATATAAACTCTGATTTTATTTCGAGATATCTATCTTTATTTTTATGGGCTCCTATGCGGTTGATTTTTTTTCACCACATTGGAGCATAGGCACATAGAGCACCTGCAGACCGCATCTTCAAATTATCACATTTGTTTCTTAACTTACTGTAATACGATTGTTCACCATAAAATGAATTGTTATGTTATTGCTCGACATTTTTCAACACGGTGATGGCACTTTCGCATGGGATAATCTCCTGTTCCTTCTGATAGCATTTATTGCGGGATACCTTCTGCATCGTTTCTCGGCAAAGAAAAGCGATCAGCGTAAATACAACTCTGCTATTGCAGAATCCGAAAACAAATTCAAAAAACTGGAAAACGAGTTCAAGAACTATAAATCCAATATCAATTCATCAGAGAAACAAAGCGAGAGATCAGTTGTCCAACTCAGTGGCCGTGTTAAATCACTTGAAGGTGATATCAGGGTATTGGCAGACGAAAAAAATAAATTGCATCAGCAATTCTTATCGAAGGAAGAAGAAATAAAGAGATATTCACGACAGATCAGCGAGATGGAAGACAACTTGAAATCCTTAGAAGAAACAAAATATAGAAATGAAACAGAAGCTTCAGAAAAATTAAAATCAGTTAAGGAAGAATTGACGAGAGCCGCAGCCTGGGAAAAAAGAGTAAGAGCAGCCGAAGAAGAAGCCGAACGCGCAAGAGCAGCTATCGGGAATGCGGAAAGAAAAAAACTGGAAGCCGAACTTCGACTAAAAGCAACCGCCGAATTCGCAGGAAAAGTTGGTCCACTCGAAATGGAAATCAAATCGTTAAAAGACCAATTGGCAAATCTCGATTCATCGACAAAAGAGAAATCGAATGCTTCCGATGAAATACTTTCCGAATTAAAAATGGTTTCCGCGCAATTAGAATTGCAAAAGGAAACAAACAAAACTTTACAACACGAATTTGATATAAAACACGCCGACAACATCTCCTTGTTGAATGAAATCGATCATTTGAAAGATACCATGACAAAAATGGCGGAAGAAAACGACGGATTAAGATCCAGGTTGAACACGATCGAGATAAAATCTGTCGCTACAGGTGGGACACATGATAGTGTTTCAATCTAAGTTCACAAAGCCTATTCAACATCGAAAAAAACACCGATTTTTGGCTTTGCGCCTTTGCGTGAAAAACTCAACGAACTTGTCAGCGTACACAATTATATTTGGATTAAATAAATCAGCATGGCAGAGCAAAAGGAGATTTTTATTCATCATGTATTTTTTTGGCTTACAAATCCTGCGAGTGAAGAAGATCGGGCAAAGCTTATTGAAGGTTTAAAGAAACTCTCGACGGTAAAGACGATTCAGCAATTTCATATCGGTCAGCCCGCTGGAACAAACCGGGATGTGATCGAAACCTCTTATTCAATTTCCTGGTTCGTAATTTTCAATAATGCGAAAGACCAGGACAGTTACCAGGTTGATCCAATCCATTTAAAATTTGTGGACGAGTGCTCGCACCTCTGGAAAAAGGTATTGGTTTACGACTCGACAGATGCGCAAAAGATGTGACTCCCATGCAATTCTTTTTGAATTAGTGCTTTAAAAGGGAAGCAGCTGCTTCATCAACAAACCAATGCAACTCACCATTTGTTGGTTTGATGACTTGCGACGGGTATAAATCGGGATTATAATTTCCTTCAAGGACTTCCTGCAGTGCAATTGCTTTGTTTTTTCCGGTTGTCAGAAATGCAATGCATGCCGAACGATTCGTGATTGACCTCGTCAGGCTTATACGATACATATTTTGCGTTTGCAAAAAAAATGACATCACCCATTTTTTTTCTTCATGAATTATCGACGTCCCGGGAAAAAGAGAAAGCGTATGCCCATCGTCGCCCATTCCTAACAAAATCAGGTCGAAAGATTGCGAATGCTCACTGTCATCAAAATACTTTCTCAAAATTTTTTCATATTCCTCCGCCGATTGATCAGGCGGTATATCGGTTCTCATAATATAAATCTGAGATTTTGGTACTGGAACCGAATTCAATAAGGTATCGAATGCCATTTTTGCATTATTGCGATCATCTGTAAAAGGAACGTCGCGCTCATCTCCCCAAAACACATGCAGTTTGCTCCAATCAATTTGTTCTTTGTAGGGAGATTCGGATAATATTTTGTGCAATTGCTTTGGTGTATTTCCTCCGGATAACGCAATTGTATAACGACCTTTTTTCTTCAGCGTTTTTGTAATATGATCAGCGATCCATTTTGCTGCAGCTGCACTCAACGCATCGGGTGTTGGAAAAATATGGAGTTTGTATTTTTTCTTTTGCATTCTACAAATTTTGAAAATCTCAACCTCAATCTCCACTACTCCTGGTGCGGCGGCGGCAGCGTAACCCAATTATGCCCGTCTCTTGCGATCAATGCTTCAGCATCTTCAGGTCCCCAGGAATCAGGTGCATAGTTGGGAAAACTAACCGGTCGGCGACTTTCCCATGAGTCCAATATCGGCATGATAATTTTCCATGCGGCTTCAACCTGGTCACTACGCATGAACAATGTGGCATTGCCTTCCATAACATCGAGCAATAATGTTTCATATGCTTCAGGTTCGTCGCCATCATATGCGTCTTTATAACTAAAGATCATCTCAACCGGGTTCAACATCATAAATTGTCCCGGACGTTTTGCCTGGAAACGCAGGCGAATATCCATTTCCGGCTGAATGCTGATGACAAGGCGATTTGGTCTCCACGTTTCTGCAGATTCAGGAGGGAAAGCGAAATTTGGTGCGGGGCGAAATTGAATCGTGATGATTGTCGTTTTTTCGTGCAGTCTTTTTCCGGTACGCACGTAAAATGGAACATCCTGCCAGCGCCAGTTATCAATATAAAATTTTACAGCAGCAAAAGTGTCAATCGGAGATTGTGCGCCAACGTTTTTTTCGCCACGATAACCGGGCACTTTTTCTCCCTTCATCCATCCTTCATCATATTGTCCACGCACGGCAAATTCATGCGCTTCTTCCGGGGTAATTTTTCGGATCGCGTTTAACACATCTACTTTTTTATTTCGAATTTCATTTGCATCAAATGAAACCGGTGCTTCCATGGCAACCATACACACGAGTTGCAATATATGATTCTGTACCATGTCACGCAATGCACCGGATTGTTCATAATATGCGCCACGTCCTTCGGCTCCCACAGTTTCAGCTGCCGTGATTTGAACATGATCAATATAATTCCTGTTCCATATTGGTTCAAATAAGGCATTTGCGAATCGAAGCGCGAGGATATTCTGCACTGTTTCTTTGCCCAGATAGTGATCGATGCGGTATATCTGCTCTTCATCAAACATACCCTTGAGCAGTTTATTCAATTCATGCGCGCTGTTTAAATCATGACCAAATGGTTTTTCTACTACGATACGTGTACATTTCGTATCCGCACAAATATTTAGCGGCCCGAGTTTTTTAGCGATATCGGGAACGAGTTGCGGAGCGACAGCCATATAGAAAATCACATTGGGATGTTCGCCGAATTCCTGCTCCTTCTTCTTTACTATCTCAGCAATTTTTTGATATTCGTCGTCTTTCTCTGCGTCCATTTGCAGGTACGAAACATGCTGGGAAAAATCTTTCCATTCTCCATTCGCTTGTCCTTTTCGCCGGCTGAATTGATTAATGCCTTCAAGTAAGTGTTCACGGTATTTATCCTCTGAATATTCACTTCGACCGATACCGACGATGGCGAATTTTTCCGGCATCCATTTATCGATAAATAAATTGTAAAGAGCCGGCGACAACTTTCTGAAATTTAAATCACCGCTGCCTCCAAAAATAAAAAGTAGGGAAGCCGGTGGTCGTTTATGATTTTGCATTTGTTTGTTCTTAATTGAAGGATGAAAGGATTGCTTAATAAATTTATTTTAGTGGGTCGCGAATGATTTACAATGATTGATGTAAGTCTTCCATTTCTTACACATTACTCCATTCCGAGTGAAAACTACCGGGCATATCTATACGCTGATAGGTGTGTGCGCCGAAGTAATCTCTTTGAGCCTGGATCAGGTTAGTTGGCATATGCTCACTTCTGTACGCATCGAAATAACTCAATGATGACATGAGCCCCGCAATTGAACGCCCGGTTTGCGTCGCGTGCATGATCACATTGCGAAGGTGTTGTTTTTTTGCCTGGAGCAATTTAGCAACGTTTGGATCTAATAAAATGTTCGGCAATTTTGGATTCGTCGTGTAAGCTTCATAAAAATTTTCAAGTAGTGAGGAGCGAATAATACAACCGCCTCTCCAAATTCTAACTACATCTCCAATTGGAATCTGCATATCTAATTCTGTTGATGCCCTGAATAACATGGCAAGTCCCTGCGCATAACATATAATCGTTGCGAAATATAATGCATCACCTAATTGCTGAATGAATACTTCCTGCGGGACTGCAATTGGAAGTTCGGCACCCTTGTACAATTCTGCAGCCTGCAGCCTTTCATCTTTGAATGTTGACATATCACGCATAGCTACTGCCATATCAATAACAGGTAAGGGAACAGCGAGATCCATCGCATCTTGCGAGGTCCATTTGCCCGTGCCTTTTGAACCCGCTTTGTCCAGGATCATGTCGACAAGGCGATTTTTTGTTTTATCATCTTCCTTGATAAAAATATCTCTTGTGATCTCGACGAGAAATGATTGTAGTTCGCCTTCGTTCCAGTTCTTGTATACTTTATGAAGATCGTCGTTGGTCAGTCCAAGCCCACGATGAAGCAAATCGTATGTTTCACTGATCAGTTGCATAATCGCATACTCGATCCCGTTATGAACCATTTTTACATAATGTCCCGCTGCGCCCTTTCCCATGTATGCAACACAGGGACTGTTACCCACTTTTGCTGAAACGGCTTCCAGAATTGGTTGAACTTGTGCATACGCTTCTGCATCGCCGCCGGGCATAATGCTTGGACCGGTCCGCGCGCCATGCTCGCCACCGGAAATACCGATGCCCATGAAATGAATTCCTTTTTCTTCCAGGAACTTTACGCGGCGGAGTGTATCGGTATAATGTGAGTTACCTCCGTCGATAATAATATCACCTTTTGCAACCAATGGGATGAGATCATTGATGACATCATCTACCGGTTTACCGGCCGGGACGAGCATCATGATTTTCCTGGGAGTTTGCATTTGTTGAATCATGTCCGCAAGCGTGGTAACACCTTTGACAGTGGTACCCTGTGTTGCAGATGATTCTAGTGTTGTACCTTTCTGAGCGTCTTTGTCGAATCCAATGACTGAAAACCCGTGATCGGCCATATTGAGAAGCAGATTGCGGCCCATCACTCCAAGACCTATCATTCCAAAATCAAATAATTTGTTTGCCATAACGATGAATAAGTTCGTAAAATTACGAATTCAGAATTAACCGGAATGTCGCTCCCGGATTGAGTTCCGCCGTTAGAAAGTTTTTCCCTCGCTGTATTTGTTTATATAATGGAAAACGAGTAGTTTTATCGCTCCTATCCGCCTTTCCTATCAAGAACTGATAAACCCTCTACTATCCTGCAGATCAACCCTGCAAATTCTGTACGTCGCATACGATTGTATTTGCTTTAAAAACTTTTTGATAGCGTAAACTAAAAACTATGAAAAGATTTACTCTATGGACATTACTGTGTGTGTTATTGCATGGGGAGACAATGTTTGCACAGGTTAAGGTGGTAGAGCAACATAATGATAAAGCCCGCACAGGCTGGAACCAGAATGAAACTGTGCTGAACACATCCAACGTTCACGCGGGTACATTTGGAAAAGTTTTCTCGAGCAATGTTGATGACAAAATCTATGCACAACCACTTTATGTAAACTCCGTTTCAACTGCACAGGGAGTAAAAAACGTAGTATACGTCGCTACAGTGAATAATACCATTTATGCGATCGATGCTGACAATGGAAATCAAATCTGGTCTAGAAATTTTACCTCTGGCGGATTTCGCCCACCAAACAGTCAGGATATACATGCAAATCTTTGTGGAACGTACAACGATTTTTTTGCCGGCAAAGTAGGAAGTGTTCCTATAACTGCAAATTTCGGAATCGTAGGGACTCCCGCGATTGATACGTTGACTAACACCATGTACTTTGTGACACGCGATGTTAATCCCGCACTGGTAGACAATACGAATCAGTCTGAAACAAGTTATCCTTCGAGTGGGTTTTTCATGTATATGCGGGCTATTGATATTGCGACCGGCGTTGATAAAAAACCTGCCGTTGTAATAACTGCAAGTACTCCGGGAACTGGTCAAGGAACAACCGGAGGGAATGTCTTTCTCGATCCCAGAAGAAATAATCAGCGAGGTGGATTGACAATATCAAATGGTATTGCCTACATAACTTTTGCTGCGCATTGCGACTGGAATTATTATCATGGATGGGTTATTGGATATGACATTACCAATTCAACATTTTCAAATTCGCCAAATATTGTTTATTGCACGACTCCGAACGACGGACAAGGTGGTATTTGGATGAGTGCAGGAGCTGCGGCGGTAGATGCCAGCGGCAATCTTTACGTTACTTCGGGTAACAGCGCGGGTGCAGACCCATCCCAATTAACAGAACGTGGTGAAAGCGTCATTAGGCTAACTCCGAATACACTTGATCATACTGCAACTTCATTGTCAATTTCGAGTTATTTTACCCCAAAAGATTTCGTTACTTTAAATCAGGGTGATCTGGATCTGCCGATCCAGGTAATGCTGCCTCCCGGAACTAACCTTGCCATCTCAGGGTGTAAAGATGGAAATCTGTATGTAATGAACAGAAATAGCCTTGGTGGATTTAGCAGTTCAGCTGACAACATACTACAGAAAATACATGTGTCGGATGATGCTCAGATGCATGCCTCTTTTGCTTACTTCGGCGGATCCACTACAAAATATTTTTACCAATTTTCCGAGAAAACGGCCCTGAAGGCATATCCCATTACGGGTTCTGGATTAGGTACACCTATTTCAGGAACGACTGGCCCAACCGGTCAGGCCGGAGCTTACATGTCGGTTTCATCAAACGGAACCGATCCTGCAACGGGAGTATTGTGGGTTGCACATGCTGTTTCAACATGCAATGCCAACCAGGATATTTGCCCCGGACTTCTACGCGCCTTCGATGCGAGCGATATAACTCAAGAACTTTGGAACTCGGCAATAAATCCCGGAGATGCGCTTGACACATTCGCAAAAACCAGTTGTCCAACAATTTCTAACGGGCATGTATATGTTGCAAGCAATGGGAAAATCCCAAAACTTCTTGTATATGGACTTGCGAATTCCAATCCATGCCCTGGTAAATTAAATATCGCATTGCAGCCAAACAATCCGCTCGCTACATACCATGCAGTGAAGGCATTTGTTAATGACGACGCCAATGCGCCGAAAGCATTCGATGATGAGACTACGACTGCTTGGACCTCCACTGTTGATGATTTCCCCGGTGGCAGCCCAACTTTCTTAGCCGTGGACCTTGGAAAGAACTACGATATATGTAGTGTGGTCATTTTGTGGGGAAACTCGGTCACATCACATTTTGTGATTGAAGGTTCAAATCTTGTAAATCCAGGTGATGCAGTACAGACAGATTGGACTCAATTAAAAGATGTTCAAAATAATAGCGTTCCATCATATACATTACTATTGAATGGAGCAAGCTGGCGACATATAAGAGTCAGGCCGCAGGCTAGATCAGATGGAGGTGTATTGCCAAATTCAATTGAAGAGCTCCAGGTGTATGGTGAGCCAACCAATCCTTGCGCTAAAGTCACCGGAGTATCATTCGACGCCCCGACTGCTAAATTGAGTTGGACATCTGTTCCCGGAGCCCAAAGCTACAGTGTCAAATTCCAGGTTTCTTCGGTTCCTGACTATCGTGTGGCAACGACAAATACGAATTCAATCACTCTTCCTGCACTGACATGTGGTGTTGATTATTCGTACATCGTCAACACAGTTTGTAGTGCGACATCGACTAGTAATAATGTAACTGGAACTTTCTCCTCTGCAACATGTACGAATCCGTGTACGACGATCACAAGATTTGGTCATGCAGACATCGGTGAAATTGGTATCGCAGGATCGTATTGTTTTGCCGTCAATCCCGGAACTCCTCCTGATACGGTTATCACAATAAAAGGATCAGGCACGGGTCTAACCTCAACTTCCGATCAATTCCAATTCTTGTTTACAAATCTTGGAGGTGACGAAGAAATAACCGCGAGAATTGTTTCTATCGATGCATCTAGTCCAGCAGGCAGCATGGCCGGGTTGATGATGAGAGAAACGATGGGATTCACGTCGAAATATGCATTTGTCGGTTTTACGAAGAGTAATGGAGCAATATTTCTCACAAGATCCGCAACAGGCGGTGCTGTCACACAAACACCGTTAAGCGGAAGCGGAATCACACCAACATATTTTGTCAAATTGAGAAAGGCAGGAACTGTATATTCCGCATTTATTTCGCCAACTGGATTGGATAATACCTGGACACCGGTGGGAAGTCCAATTGACCTGGGATTTGGAAATAGCCCAGTGAATGTAGGACTCGCAGTAACGAGTACCAGCAATGCAATTTTGACTACAGCGGTTATTGATAAATTCCATGAAGGAAGCTCAACACCGTTACCGATTACGTTAATTAATTTTTCTGCAAAGGCAGTTAATGAGGAATATGTAGATCTGAGCTGGTCAACTTCCATGGAAACCAACAATGATCGCTTTGAAATTGAAAGAAGTCTCGACGGAAATTCATTCGAACGTATTTTGACAGTACAGGCTGTAGGCAACAGTAACATTGTTCGCAATTATTCTGCGAAAGATGAGAATCCGGTCCAGGGAATGATATATTATAGACTTAAGCAAGTTGACTTAGACGGGAAGTCGAGCTACTCATACATTGTTTCAGTTCGATTTGGAAAACAACTTCTGCCGACGATATTCCCGAATCCGGCTGACAGCTACTTCAATGTAGTTGCCGGCGAAGAGCCAATTAAGATTATCAGCATATACAGTGCAACCGGTCAGTTATTGCGCTCTATTGGAAACGACGCTGGAAATTCTACCATCAAGGTTGTTTCTGCTAATCTCACGAGCGGAGTTTATATAATTCAGATCAAGACTACGACAAAGACATACAAACAGAAATTATTGAAAAGGTGATTAAGGTGATTGTACAGTGATGATAATAAAAATTAACCCCTGTTTATGCAGGGGTTAATCATTCATTTTCTTATTTGAGACGGTAGGTGGTTTTGTAAATCCCTTGTGACAGGTTCTGCACCAAATAACCGGTCGTTCATTTATTTTTTTGTCAATCTTTGTATTAAAATATTTCTTGTTAATGTTGATCGTCATCTTGATCATGTCTCTTGCCACCAGCTTTTCCTTCTTTGCGTCACTGGCAAAATCTATTCCCTGTTCGTTGGTCTTCTTCACATGACAATAGAGGCAGGTTACTCCAAGCTGATGCTCGAAACTGTACATGACACGCTCCAATTCATCTTCACTTATTTTTTTCGACAGCACCTTTAAATTGGTATAGTGTCCTTCGTCATCTTCAGGTGGTTTTGTTGCGGCAATTCCAGATAACAAAAAAGCCAAAAGCCCCGTTCCAACGATTGCCTTTTTATAGGGAATCATGATTAAAAAATTAATGTTGAAGGCAACTGCTATTGTTTTTCGCCCGGATGTGGGCTTCCATGATGGCAGGTAATACAGGTGACTGTCGGAATCCTGTCACCCTGGTCATTCTTATTATAGCTGAAGAATTTTTTATTAATCTTGCCAGTCATCTTCATCATCGACCTTGCAATATTTTTTTCCGGCTTTTCATCGCTTGCAAAATCGGGATGATGAACCGTGCTATCCTTAGAAGGAGCGTGACAAAAATCGCAACGAACACCCAATGCATTTTTGAAACCAGTCATGATCTGTTCCATCTGTTCATGCGTTGTAGACTTGGGAAGTATTTTTAAATTCTTGTAATGCGGCTCTTCCGGCGGATTGGTTGCAGCAATTCCAATGATAACAGCACCTGCAAGCAATGTAGCAACGGTCAATTTTCTCAAGTTTTGCATAAATAGACATTTTGATGGTTGAAGCTAAAAAAAACTTTTCTTAAAACAATATATTTTTTACGATAAAATGACAATTTAGGTTGTTAATGCAGGCGTCAGTTTTCACGCAAAGGCGCAAAGGAATGCAAAGGCGCCAAGGCTTTCAAATAAAATTTTGCGAGCAAATTTGCAAGAGAGTCTTGGCGCCTTTGCATTCCTTTGCGCCTTTGCGTGAAAAAAAAATTCCAAAAAGCATACCTTGTATTAAATTATTATATGGCTCAAAACATTCGCTGGGGAATCTTAGGATGCGGTCGCATCGCGCGCAAATTTGCTGCTGACCTAAAACACGTTTCCGATGCAGAACTCATCGCCGTTGGCTCACGGAGCCGGGCAACCGCAGAAGAGTTTGTAAAAGACTTTCCGGCAAAGCATATGCATGATAGTTATGAAGCATTGGTACAAAATTCCGAAGTAGACATTATCTATGTGGCGTCGCCTCACGGATTACATCATGAACACACGTTATTATGTCTCGAACACAAAAAAGCAGTGCTGAATGAAAAAGCATTCGCCATCAATTCGCGCCAGGCAAAAGAAATGATTGACCTCGCTAAAAAACAAAACGTGTTTTTGATGGAAGCGCTCTGGACTAAGTTTATGCCACATTATAATTTGACTATGCAAATGGTCCGCGACGGCAAACTGGGAAATATTTCGAGCGTGCTCGTGAATTTTGGATTCATACCGGCAGACCCGGTTCCAAAAAGAATATATGATCCCGCACTCGGCGGTGGAACACTTCTTGATATCGGAATTTACAATGTCTTTATCGCATTGTCTGTTCTCGGCCGGCCAGATACAATCGAAGCATCCATTACACCGGCAAACACAGGCGTCGATGAACAATGCGCAATTCTCTTTAAATATAAGAATGGTGCGATGGCGCAACTTTTTTCAACCTTTACTTCCAATCTTCCGACAGAGGCATATATCAATGGAGATAGGGGCCGCATTCATCTCACAAGCCGCTTTTATGAACCAAGTGCAACGATCGCTTTTTATCCCGGGCGAATCGATACAAAAGAAATTATTCCATTCGATAAGGAAGCCGGATTTGGGTATCAATACGAAGCCCGCCATGCCGGCGAATGCTTACGGAAAGGGCTAACCGAAAGTCCGGTTATGAGTTTTGCCGACACGTTATTGATCATGGAAACACTTGACAGAATACGTTCGGTTGCCGGTATTCATTACGATGTGGATTGAATGAACGAAATTTTCTTATTAATGATTTGATCCTTCAGGCTTGAAAAAATTTCTTTTTCCCGCATTCCTTCTTTTAGCATACGCATTACTTTGCCGGTTAATTTTTGATACATACTTCTTTTTCTGATTTCTTTATCGATCAAACGGTAGAGTTTGGCACCAATAGGCGACGCCTTTCCAAGTATCCCGGCATTTTTCATAGTCGGCTTATATGCGGGATCTTTTAAAACGCGCTTTCTGCTCAATGAACTTTTCTGTCGCGCATAATATTTACCTGCCATTCTATAAAGGGTCAAACCGCAAACGGTGCCGATAAATTCGGTTTCAAGTTGTTTTGCCATGGATAAGTTTTAGTTTCATGAATTAAAAAGCATTCCCGGATAAAAATAAGCATCCATTTAAAAGTCTGGTACCGTTTTTTCACCCTGGCGAGTACGTGAAATCCTCATTTTTTCAAATGAATGTAGGCGGAGAATGTTATAGGAATTAATTGATCTTCCCAGATGCTTCGTAGTAGTCTCGTGGATGCGCCGTAGATGCGCCGTAGATGCGTCATAGTAAAAGCGTTCGAGTGTCGTGGTATGGGTTACGATCACTATTAAATGAATCAATCCCTTCTCATACTTAATACAGTTTTTGTGAAGAGGTAACCCTTTATTGTACTTTGTGTCTTTGTGTGAAACCAAAATTTGCCTCCACGGGTCTCCGCAATACTCGCTGTTGATGCAACTCGCCGCGATCAAAACTCTTTAAACTCGTAATTAATAATTTCACTTTACCTTGCAACAACTTTTTTCTATGAAGTCAAAAAAAGCTGCTGTCGGATTTATCTTCGTCACATTATTTATCGATACGATCGGTTGGGGATTGATCATCCCTGTTATGCCTGAGCTCATATCTTCTCTTAAACATATTCCTGCTAATGAGGCGAGCGCAGAAGGAGGATGGTTGTTATTCGTGTATGCGTTGATGCAATTTATTTTCGCCCCGATCATGGGAAACCTCGGAGATCGGTATGGAAGAAGACCCGTCATATTGTTTTCTTTATTCGGATTTGGGGTCGATTATCTGTTTCTTGCATTAGCTCCCACGTATGGTTGGCTTTTTGTTGGCCGTACAATTGCAGGAATAACCGGCGCGAGTTTTACAACCGCGTCTGCATATATCGCGGACGTGAGTACAGCAGAAAACAGGGCAAAGAATTTCGGAATGGTTGGCGCGGCATTTGGACTTGGATTTATTATCGGACCTGCAATTGGGGGATTGCTAAGCGGATTCGGATTGCGCGCTCCTTTCTATGCAGCAGCAGTATTGACGTTGCTCAACTGGTTATATGGTTATTTTATTTTACCGGAATCTTTAAGTCTTGAACATCGCCGGCCGTTTGATTGGAGAAGGGCAAATCCCTTAGGAGCATTAATGCACCTTAGAAAATATCCCGCGATAAGCGGATTGATCTTTTCACTGGTGCTTGTCTACCTTGCTGTGCATGCAGTTCAAAGCAACTGGAACTATTTTACTGTGTACCGGTTTAACTGGACGCCAAAAACTGTAGGTATTTCCCTTGCTGTAGTCGGATTGTTAGTAGCTGCAGTACAAGCGGGATTGATACGAATCATTACGCCGAAAATCGGAAATGAACGCAGTATTTATTTTGGATTGGCTTTTTATTCCCTTGGGTTATTTCTATTTGCATTTGCAACACAAAGCTGGATGATGTTTGCATTTCTTGTTCCATATTGTTTAGGCGGAATTGCGGGACCATCATTACAGGCAACAATGACCGGGCATGTGCCGCCAAATGAACAGGGAGAACTCCAGGGCGCATTAACAAGTTTGATGAGTGTGACGTCTATAGTTGGCCCGCCGTTGATGACGAATCTGTTTGCATATTTTACAAGTACCAAGGCACCGATTCATTTTCCGGGTGCAGCCTTTCTTCTAGGAGGAATTTTGATGCTGATCAGCACGTTTATCGCTTACAATAGTTTGAAGACCGAGCGTGCGCAATAAGTGGATGCGCTTATTAACTAAGAGGGTAAAGGGAGCGGAGAGCGATCTTCGTGGAACTTTTTGTCGTGAAACAAAAGAATTTCAAGCATGAGCGCACTGTTTTACAAGGAAAACAAAATTTTCTTGGGACACTCATCTCTCAAACTAATTTTCATTATTGAATTTTATCCATTATCTTTGCTCCGTATTTAAGTTGATTCAGCAATTAGTAAGTGAACGATCAATTCTGCTACACAACCTTCGTAATAGTTAATCTTCTTTACTCTGCTTTTTAGTCAGCTTGTTTTTATAATTTTTAACCATTCATTTCAGTATGAACATTTATGTTTCTAATTTAAGTTTTAACGTCAGGGACGAAGACTTACACGAGTATTTTGCAGAATACGGCGAAGTATCTTCTGCTAAAGTTATCATGGACAAATTCACTAACAAATCACGTGGATTTGCATTTGTTGAAATGCCCGATGATGAGGCAGCTAAGAAAGCAATCGCTGAATTAGACGGCGCTGCAGTAGATGGAAGAACCATCAACGTTTCTGTTGCTAGACCAAGAGAAGAGCGCGGCGGCGGCGGCGGCAACAAAGGCGGTGGAGGCGGTTTCCAACGCAGAAATAACTTCAGCAATAGCAGATATTAATCTATATCGCGAAATCATTTCTAAGAGGGCACAGCCCTCTTTTTTTTGCACAACGCCGAACGCAAAATGCTTTCGGGATGACCATGTGTTCCGCGCTGGGCGTTTAGCATTTGCCAATTAGCGTTCAAAAAATCCCATCTGCCTCAAAAACGCCACCTGGTCAAAATAGCTCGCCTGTTTGATAATCTTTCTATTTCGTATATCCATTCGTGTGCAATTTTGAAGTGTATATGATTTGCCCTTCATATACGCAGGTGCATTCTGCTCAGGATTCAGCAATGTACCATATGAACGATATTCTATAACCAGGGCGCTATCGGTTGCAATTAAATTTGAAACTTCGTACCTCAAGTCGGGCGTCGACGAGAAGTATCGTCTATAGATTTCCGTGAGTTCTGACTTTCCGGTTTTTGTTCCCTCCCAATTCGGCGACTCCAGCTGTATGTGATCATCATAAAATACAGAAATCGCGGCGGTATCATGCCGGTTCATGGCCTGGATCCATGACGAAGCCATTTTCCGGTTATCGTCAATGGTTGATTTTTGTTGAGCGTACACGTGATCGGTGGAAATTCCAACAATCAGTAAATAGCAAAGAAAATATAAGACAAAGTTTTTCATGACTCTGACATTTAGGCTATCTCGAATTTACGTCATACCCCGAGTAATTGATTGTGGAACGATCTATATGCGGAATCTTTCAACCCGAAATATCCGGCTGAACTCTTTGTATGTAAATTCGATTACTAAAATTTATAATTATGAGTTCACTAGTGAAAGAATTCAACGATTATCGCGCTAAGATGAACGAAGTTATTCTGAGCAAGAATAACCTGGTCATGAAGCGGCTGTGGAACCTCGATACGAATACCTACGAACCCGGGGCGCTTGATGTCAAAACCAAAGAAATGCTCGGTCTTGTTGCCAGTATGGTTTTGCGTTGCGATGATTGTATTAAATATCATTTGGGAAAAGCGAAGGAAACAGGCGTATCAACAGAAGAATTGTACGAAGTTTTCGCTGTAGCCAATATCGTCGGGGGAACAATCGTTATTCCGCATACGAGACGCGCTGCGGAGTACTGGGAGGAATTGCAGAGAAGTTAATAGTTCGCAGCGGATACGGTAGGCAGGCTTTTACAGCCATTTCCTAATGCGGTGCAAATTGCCCTTTGTCCGCTATCGGTTCTCATTGCAATAACAATCCAATTCATTAAATTTGTATCAATCACACCTATTCTATCATGAGCGAAGTAACGAGCAAGCCAAAGACCGATTTAACAGCCAAAGATTTTGCAACAGATCAGGAAGTCAGATGGTGCCCCGGGTGCGGTGATTATTCCATCCTGGCACAGGTCCAGAAAATCATGCCTTCGTTGGGAATTCCAAGAGAAAATATTGTCATCATTTCCGGAATTGGTTGCAGCAGTCGGTTTCCGTATTATATGAACACGTATGGAATGCATTCAATCCATGGTCGTGCAACTGCCGTTGCCTCGGGATTAAAAGCAAGCCGTCCTGAATTGAGTGTGTGGATCGTTACCGGGGACGGTGATGGTTTAAGTATCGGCGGTAACCATACCATTCATTTACTGCGCAGGAATTTTGATGTGAATATAATGTTGTTCAACAACCAGATTTATGGATTGACAAAGGGACAATATTCTCCCACATCAGAAGAAAATAAAATAACGAAATCGACTCCGTTTGGCAGCATTGATCACCCGTTCAATCCACTTGCGCTGGCGATGGGCGCTGATGCAACTTTTGTTGCGCGCAGCATGGACCGTGATCCAAAACATCTTCAACAGTTATTGTTGCGCAGTCATCAACATAAAGGAGCTTCGTTCCTGGAAATATATCAAAATTGCAACATCTTCAACGATGGGGCTTTTGAACTCTTTACTGAAAAGGCAACTAAGCCATCAGAGGTGCTAATGCTCGAACAAGGCAAGCCACTTATTTTTGGGGCACAACAAAATAAGGGAATAAAACTCGACGGATTTAAGCCGGTCGTTGTAGAAATAGGAAATGGTGTAAGCGCTGACGACCTATGGATACATGATGAAAGAGATTTTTATAAGGCCCAGATACTGACGAGGATGTTCGACAACCCAACATCAGAGGGCCATTTGCCAAGACCTTTTGGTGTTTTTTATGAAACTGAACGACCTTGTTACGAGGATGTATTAGTAAATCAAATCGACGAAGTGATCAATACAAAAGGCAAAGGTGACCTGGATAAATTATTGCGCGGCAGGGAAACCTGGACGATAGCGTAAAATACTAAGCCTTATCGCGGATTTCGCGGATCCGCAAAATCCAATACTGCCCTCCTAATCATTTTTTTTCAGTTAATTTTTTATCGCGGGTTACCGGAAATCTCTGGATGGAATTCAATCCGCGAAATCCGTCTAGTCCTAATCCACGACGAAAGCGTAAGGTGCTGAACGCTTAACGCAAAAAAAATCCCGGTACTTCCGGGATTTTTTATTTTGGTTTTTTCACAGCTAATTTTTTATCTCGGATTAACGGAATGCATTGGATTTCGCGGATCCGCAAAATCTAATACTGCCCCCCTAATCATTTTTTTTCAGTTAATTTTTTATCGCAGGTTACCGGAAATCTCTGGATGGAATTCAATCCGCGAAATCCGTCTAATCCGCTAATCCGCGATAAAAAAAAGAGCCAGCGATAGAAATCGCCGGCCTGTGCTTACCTCTGAAACCACAAAAAGAAAAACTTAATAATATTATTGCCAAAACCTTTGTTCATCTGTTAAGTCGAATTCCGATGCCTTTATATGACAGCATAAACTGCCAGTGATCTAAAAGCAAATCTTGATTTAAAGGATTGATTCAAACAAGTCTAATCTCGTTTTACAAGGGTAGGGAACATAGAGTATTCGCAGCTTCATGTATGAAGGCGATCATCTTCACCGAGTCAATGAAAATGGAAATTGGAATCGAGATTGGAAATTGGAATAGGAACGGCTTGAGAGTTACTTATTGCTAAATAAGTTTGTTAAAAGTAAAGACAGTTTTTTTAAAAAGCAATAATTTTTTTAAATATTTTAAGACAATTGAGAATTGCATAACTATTCAACGATTCAATGTTCAAAGTTTTGATCAGTCATTGCTAATGGAAAGTTCTTTTTCGGCCGCCTGAAAAGTTTTTTCTTTTTTGTAGTTATACCACCATTCCGGTGCGGTTTTTTTCATAAGTGTATCAATACCACGCATGCCGATTAGGTTCCAGGCGCCTTTAAGTTTTCCTGTGATCGCTGTTTGGACGGCTCGCAAACTCATCGCAAAGCCACTGTCGATATATTCCATGTGGTGCCAGAAGCCAGCCGGCATAAAAAGAGTGTCGCCATGGTTAAGAATGACCTCATAGCCCCTGGCCAATTTTACAGCCGGATATTTTTGAAAGTCCAGTTTGGTACTTTCCGGATCAAAGTATTTGTCAAAATTAACCAGGCTCAACACTTCCCATGGTTTCCTATAGAGTTTATGTTGCTCTTCAAACGGAAAAAGCAATACCCTCTTTTTTCCGACGAATTGGGTATGAAAAATATGTGATAAGTCCATATCGAAATGCATATGCGTAACCGAACCTTGTCCACCCACAAACAACATCGGGAAACGTTTTATCAGTCCCCTGACATATTTATCGGGCCACACAAAATCTTCGATCATTTGAGGCGCATGTTCAAACAGGTTAAATAAAAAAATGCGTAACTCAACAGGCCCTTTCCGGACCATTTCAATATAGTCACCAAACTTCATGTATTCATCAGCAGTGTTGATCGGAGTGTATGCATCGCTTTTGATGTTGTTGTATAACCCGACTTTTACATCACCAACAACAGATTTAAAATAATCCCAATTCCATTTGGTATATGCGGGCCATGATTTAGACATGTCTTCGATGATCAAAGGCCTCATGGTATCGTAGTAATTTTTTTTAAAATCACGCGGACTAATCGATGCGACCCTATCTATAGACTGCAAAACCATTACAGAGAAATTTTGCCAAAGGTATTGAAGGTTCAGTAAAGGACTAAACGATGAGCTAATATTGACAAATTTTAACGATAATGTTAATTTTGACTTAGATCTTTCCATCTTTTCATCCTCAATCAAGGTTTATGCTTTTACACCTTCATCCTGATAATCCGCAACAGCGCAATATCAAAACCATTGTTGAAACCTTATTAAACGGTGGTGTTATAATTTATCCTACCGACACGATTTATGGATTGGGTTGTGATATTTACCAGCAGAAAGCGATCGAACGTGTTTGCCGCATCAAGAATGTAAATCCTTTAAAAGCCCAGCTTTCATTTATTTGCTATGATCTAAGCGACCTGAGCAGATATACCAAGAGTATATCAACACCATTATACAGAATTTTAAAAACGCATTTGCCAGGTCCCTATACTTTTATTCTTCCTGCGAGTAAACAGGTTCCAAGAATTCTAAAAAGTAAAAAAAATACGATCGGACTTCGTGTGCCCGATAACAACATTGCAAGAACAATTGTGAAAGAATTGGGACATCCGATTTTGAGTACCACATTACCTGGTGAAATAATCGAGGAGTATACTGATCCCGAATCGATATATGAAAAATTTGGACAACTTGTCGATATTGTAGTCGACGGAGGAATCGGGGGAACTATTCCTTCCACTGTGATCGATTACACCTCCGGAGAAGCAAATGTTATTAGAATGGGAAAGAATCATGAAATGATTGATTTGGAGAGACTGTAGACCGGCCAAACGATCATTTTTATTAAAATTTGAAATGTTTCGATTGCGATTCAATCAATCTGCATTCAATCAGTATAAATTTTTCTCTTCAATCTTTCCTTTACTCCTCCCTCCCACTCATTTTTTAAAATGGATAGTACAACCGAATCTCTTCTCCCTGTTACATCGACGACGCAACTTCTTAGAACACCTTCAACAACGCATCCAATGGCTTTCATTGCTTCAACGGATCGATTATTTTTTGCATTCGCTCTAAATTCGACACGCTCCATTCCCCATTTTTCAAAAGCATATTCAAGCATCAACAATTTGCAATGCCTGTTAAGTCCCGTTCGTTGAAATTTTTTTCCGTACCATGTATATCCAAGTTGCGTTGCCAAATTATGTAGCTGGATGTCATAAAATCTCGAACTACCGGCATACGTATTGGCTTTTTTATCGAAAATAATAAAAGGATATTCCTTCCCTAATTCCCGCTGTTCAACCGTTGTCGTGATATATTGCTCCATATGTTCCCTGGAGTTCATTGGAGTAAGAAAATAACTCCATATATCTGATTCATGTATTACATATGGTTCGAGAAAATCAATATCAGTTTTTTCAAGAGGTCGCATCAGCACGCGGTCATCTTCCAGGACGAGGTTTTGAGGAAATGAAATCATCGGACTTTGAGGTTAAGGTTATAATTGAGGTTGAGAACGAGGATTAGCTAAGATAGAAGTTAGTGCCGAAACTTTGAATTAAGTCTCAACCACGACCTCGGCCTTAACCCCAACCTCAACGAGCACTTCGTCTTCGAATGCCTTCATTGCAGCTGGAGAAATATTGAAACTTTTACGATGGTATTTACACAATCCAAACTCTTCAATTGCCTTGCGATGCTCTTCCGTTCCATAACCTTTATTGTTAAACCAATTGTAGTGTGGATATTCTTCGTGTAATTCTCTCATGTATTGATCACGGCTGGTTTTTGCAAGTATGCTTGCCGCGGCAATGGATGCATATATTCCGTCACCTTTAATAATACATTCGTGCGGAATTTTTTTATATTTTCTAAAAATGTGCCCGTCGATTAATAAAAACTGTGGTGGGTTTTTTAATTGTTTGATCGCAAGATGCATCGCCTTGAAAGATGCTTTCAAAATATTGATCCTGTCAATTTCTCTGTTATGCACAATACCGACTGCATAATCAATTGCATTTTCAATAATAAATATTCTGAGTTCGTTGCGGATTTCCTCGGGCACCTGCTTCGAATCATTCAGCAAAGGATGTTGAAAGTCGGGTGGAAGAACCACAGCTGCAGCAAAAACAGGTCCGGCATAACAGCCTCGCCCGGCTTCATCACAACCTGCTTCCATGAGTACAGCCTGGTAGAATGGTTTTAGCAAAGAAAAATTCTTTGTTCAAAAATACTGGAATGAAAGTTTGAGTAATCAGATTGCGGGCAGAAAATTTATCTACATTTTATAACCACTGCATTTTTGCTAACTTCATTATCCAAATTTTTTTCAAAATGAATTTTATCGAATGGATAAGCAGACCATGGCCGTGGTGGATTGCTGGACCGCTGATCGGTCTTGTTGTTCCCGCATTGCTCATTGCCGGAAATAAATCGTTCGGCGTTTCTTCCTCACTTCGACATATCTGCGCCGCATGTTTTCCTTCTGACATTCCATTCTTTAAATACAACTGGAAAAAAGAGGCATGGAATCTTTTTTTTGTTTTTGGAATATTAGTTGGCGGTTTTATCGCAGCAACCTGGTTGAAAAACCCGGATCCGATCCGCATTAATCCTTCACTAGTGAGTGAATTGCAAAAAGACGGAGTAAAAGATTTTAGCGCCCTCATGCCGACAGACCTCTTTAGCTGGCGAAATTTGTTGACGATGAAAGGAATTATGCTAACTGTTGTTGGAGGATTTCTCGTTGGATTTGGAACGCGGTATGCAGGTGGCTGTACATCCGGGCATGCGATCATGGGAATATCGAATCTTCAATGGCCCTCTGTTGTTGCTACATGCTGCTTTATGATTGGCGGATTTGTAATGGCTAATTTGATTCTTCCACTTATTTTAAAATTGTGAGTTGATGGAAACAGTTACAAAAAAAGTGCGCGTCGTAGATACAAATACAGATTTTGAAGTGCGCTCATTAGATACCACCAGTTTGAACGAATCTGAACTGCAACACCCATGGTGGTACAATTTAAAATACCTCGTAGCCGGTATCTTGTTTGGAATTCTGCTGGTTAAAGCGGAAATCATATCGTGGTTTCGGATACAGGAAATGTTCCGGCTGCAAAGTTTTCATATGTATGGGGTGATCGGCTCGGCGATTGTTGTCGGTATCATCTCCATTTGGATAATAAAAAAATTCAGGATCAAAACCATTTATGGCGAAGGGATCGTGCTCCGGTCTAAAAAATTCCATAAGGGACAGGTCTATGGAGGAACTCTATTCGGACTTGGCTGGGCGATCACCGGAGCATGTCCGGGGCCATTGTTTGCACAGATCGGTGCCGGGTTTACAGTCGTTTTAATCACCTTGCTTTCTGCCGTTGGGGGAACGTGGTTCTACGGAAGGTGGCGTGAAAAGCTACCGCATTAAAATTTTTGCCCCACTGATTCAAATAAATGTTTTACCTTAACACCGTTATCACTCACGAGTAATTTCCAGTAACCTGCTGAAGCATTGCTAATAAAAAAATGCCGGCATATGTTTACTGAAAGGTTCCAACACCTGACTTTCTTTTTCAAACGTGCTTACTGCGTGGTTTCTTTCCAGGTGAAAGAGGAATCGATATGCTTCCTCGGTTCACATTTGCTCCATTTTCATTTAGTAAACTCCGGATATCAATATTTATTACTCACTAAAAACTCACATGAATATGGAAGACACAAAAACAACTACCGATCGCCGTAACTTTTTGGGAACAATAGCAGCAAGTGCGGCGGCTTTTGGAATGGCAACTATTGCATCACCATTGCAAGCTGCAGCTGAAAAAAAAGGAAGTCCTGACGCAGCTGATGCTGATGCGTGGTTTAGCAAACTCAACGGAAAACATAAAATGATTTTCGACGTTACGAGGCCGCATGAATTGATGCCATTCGTATGGCCAAGAGTTTTCTTATTAACCAACATGGCAACAGGAACTGCAGAAAAAGATAACAATGTTGTTGTCGTGTTGCGTCATGATGGAATCCCTTATGCATTTGAAGATCGCATTTGGGCGAAGTACAAATTTGGAGAAGTATTTAAGGCAGATGACCCACAAACAAAAGCTCCTTCCGTTCGTAACCCGTTCTGGAAACCACAACCAGACGCTTACAAGGTTCCTGGATTTGGCGCAGTTCAAATCGGAATCGATCAACTGCAGGCCAGTGGAGTAATGTTCTGCGTTTGCGATGCGGCTATGACAGTGTATTCTGCTGCATTAGCACAGGGAATGAATATGGATCCGGCAGAAGTTAAGAAAGAGTGGATCTCAGGATTACTACCCGGCGTACAAGTTGTTCCTTCTGGCGTGTGGGCCGTTGGTCGCGCGCAGGAACACGGATGTGCATATTGTTTTGCAGGATAACATAAAAAGCATTTATAAAATAACAGGCAGAAAAGCGTTTATCCCTGCCTGTTATTTTATTTGCTTGAACTGTACTCATCTAATTCCAAATGAAGCAAGATTTTTTTCCACGCCCGTTCACCTTAGTATTTGGTGCAATCATTTGTATTTTCTTTTATGCATGCGAGGCAACGGAAGAACAGAAAAAAGTTCCGGCACAATCTTCATCTGCTTTGATAAATGTCGCGTGGATCGCGCCTGATTCTAACTCCATTCCACAAAGTGAAGAAGGGGAGTTGATCCGCTATGGCCGGGCTTTGATCATTAACACCAGCGAATATTTGGGTCCATACGGAAAGATTAATCATCAGTCCAATGGAATGAATTGTCAGAATTGCCATTTGGATGCGGGCACAAGACCCTGGGGAAATAATTATGGTGGTGTTTATTCAACATATCCAAAGTTTAGGGAACGACGTGGTGCAATTGAAACGATTACGCAAAGAATAAATGATTGTTTGCAAAGAAGCCTGGACGGAAAACCGCTCGACAGCAACAGTCATGAAATGCGCGCTATGCTCGCTTATATGAAATGGCTGGGGAAGGATGTAGAAAAAGGAAAGAAGCCCGTCGGATCAGGTATTGTTCAATTGACTTTTTTGGAAAGACCCGCTGATCCCGTAAAAGGAAAACTTGTTTACATATCCACCTGCCAACGATGTCACGGGGCAAATGGGGAAGGCCAGCTTAAACCCGGTAGTACATATTATTTGTATCCACCGTTATGGGGCGAACATAGTTATAACACGGGTGCCGGCTTATACCGGCTTTCACGTTTTGCCGGTTACGTAAAAGAAAATATGCCTTTCGGCGCATTACACGAACACGAAATCTTAAGAGACGAAGACGCATGGGATGTCGCAGCTTTTGTAAACACACAACCACGTCCAAAAAAATTATTTAAGGAAGACTGGCCTGATATCTCTCTTAAACCAATTGACCATCCCTTTGGTCCTTTCACAGATACCTTCACTGAGAGGCAACATAAATTCGGCCCATTTGGCCCGATACAAAAAGCAAAGAAGAAAAAATAATCACGGATTTGAGGATTTGAACGGATTTCGCGGATTCTTCCGTCGAACCTCTTCATCGAATTACCGATAGCTAATATTTCCCTTGCTTTCGAAAAATTAATCAGGTCAATTTTCACGTATTATTTTGACGGGAGAATCCGCGAAATTGTTCGGTCGAACCTCTTCATCGAAATACAGATAGTTAATATTTCCCTTGCTTTCGAAAAATTAATCAGGTCAATTTTCACGTATTATTTTGACAGGAGAATCCGCGAAATCCGTTCAAATCCGCAAATCCGCGATTACCTTTGCACGCATTATGAAAAATTCTTCACGTGCCGTCGCATATTGGGTGTTGATCGGCGTGGTGATGTTGGTGATACAGGTTATTTTAGGTGGCATCACGCGACTCACAGGATCAGGTTTATCGATTACAGAATGGAATATCGTTACTGGCGCGCTTCCGCCGCTGAACCAACAGCAATGGATAACCGAATTTGATAAATACAAACACACTCCGCAGTTCAATTTGCTGAATGCGGACTTTCAGTTATCGGATTTCAAGTTTATTTTTTTCTGGGAATGGTTTCATCGCCTGTGGGCCCGGTTGGTTGGAGTGGTTTTTATCGTGGGCTTTGTATACCTGGTTTGGAAAAAAGAACTGAAGCGGGAGATGATAAAACCGCTGATCATTCTTTTTTTATTGGGAGCATTACAGGGAGCGGTAGGTTGGATCATGGTGGCAAGTGGTTTAACAGGTGACGCAATTTATGTTAGACCCACTCGGTTGGCTTTGCATTTTATCTTCGCACTAATGCTTGTCTGCTACGCATTTTGGTTTGCATTGCAATTGTTAATTCCACGTTCGGAAATTTCAAATAGCAAAACCGCCCGGCGTTATACCTGGATCATTTTGTTCATTTTATTTTTTCAATTGATCTATGGAGCTTTGATGGCCGGGCATAAAGCTGCTGCAGTTGCGCCAACATGGCCAGGAATCAACGGCGATTTTTTTCCGCCTTCGCTGTTTAAACAAACCCCCGTTCGAATCAATTTAATCAGCAATACCATCACCATTCATTTCATTCATCGGATGCTTGCGTATATCCTTTTAGTATTAACCTGTATTTGGTCGTTAGTTGTATTCAGAATTAACGATGCGTCAAAATATCTCCGCAAAACGCGCTGGATGCCAATTCCACTCATTATACTTCAAATCTTACTCGGGATAGCTGCAGTGTTGTCAAGCCCGGGAATTGTTGCCAATCGATGGGTTTTCTTCGATTGGGTCGCACAATTTCATCAACTTGTCGGAATGCTGTTTTTATTGGCGATGGTTTATATGTTACACATGGTAAGAAGTGCCCGGCAAGTGGCATAATTTTAAGGCCAACTTTCCGTTAGGACTTCAAGAGATTAAGGTTGAGGTTAAGGTCAAGATTTAGTTTTAAGTCTCAACCCCGGCCTTAGCCTCAGCCCTCAAAAAGCAAATGCTTAATTTCGTTTACCAGTTCTGAAGCCCACATGAATTATATAAGAGCGATCTATCATTCATTTCCCGTGCAGTTGTTATTACTGCATTTTAAAAAATTCCAGGTCCTGTTGGTGTTTTGGTTTATTCTTTTCAGCACGATCAATGGAGTTTTTATGAGATCGTTTGGAGCAGATGCATTGTTCCTGGCGCCTGAATACCTTGATAACGTCAATGCATTAAGTACCGGTATTGTGGGAGCAGCCATGGGCGCATTCATCATGAGCTGGAACATTACCACGTTTATTTTATTCAGCCGCCATTTCCGTTTTTTAGCCACTGCAACAAAACCATTTCTAAAATATTGTATCAACAACTTTATTCTTCCGTTATCATTACTCCTATTTTATTTTTTTAAGGCGGTGAAATTCGATGCAAACAAAGAACTTTTGACATACGGAGAGATTCTGTTGTTGATTGCCGGATTCCTTGTCGGATTTTTTTTAATTATATCCATTTCATTTTTATATTTCTTCGGCGCCGACAAGTCCATCATCCGGCAAATGACGCCTTTGATCAGCAACCCGCAACTTTTTAAATCGCAATTCCGGCATAATGAAGTGAAATTGAGTGAAAGCAGGTTGATCAAAGTGAAATGGTATTTAAATACGCCAACTTCTGTAAAGAATGTTCGTGATGTTTCTCACTATAGTCGCGAATTCATCGAGAGCATTTTCAGCCGTCATCATTTTTCAGCGATACTCTCCATTTTTGTTGCTTTTATTTTTTTGGTAGTGGTTGGGTTTTTTATGGACAAACCTTTTTTCCAACTTCCTGCCGCCGCCAGTATCATGATCTTTTTTGCGATATTGATTTCCATATCAGGAGCATTCTCATATTTCCTTCAAAGTTGGAGCATCCCATTCTTAATTCTTCTTTTCTTCATGCTGAATCTCTTATATAAGTACGATGTTATCGACCCAACCAACAAAGCGTATGGTTTAAATTATACCAACCGCAATGAACGGCCGCAATACAACCGCGATGCGTTATTAGAATTATGCTCAAGCGAAAAGGTGGAGAGTGATGAACAGAACATGATCGAAATTCTAAATAACTGGAAGAAAAAGCAGAGCGAAGAAAAACCTGTTCTTTTTATTTTGAATACGAGTGGTGGCGGCAACAGAAGCGCAACCTTTACGATGAATGTGCTCCAAAAACTGGATGAGATAAGTAACGGACAATTGATGGATAAAACTTTTTTGATCACCGGTGCATCCGGGGGAATGTTCGGAGCGACTTATTTCAGAGAACTGGCGCGGCTGAAAATGGACGGCGACACTTCGATCAAGCTACAAGATCATCGATATGCTGATGCGATATCGGGTGATTTACTCAATCCATTATTTTCTTCTTTTGTTGCCCGGGACCTCGCCTCGCCTGCGCAAAAATTCAAAGTGGGTAATTATGAATACATAAAAGACCGGGGTTATGCTTTCGAGCAGAAATTGAACAGTAATACAATGGGAGTATTGAATAAACAATTGAAGGATATGGCGCCGGAAGAAAAACTTGCAAAGATTCCCCTCGTGTTGTTTAGCTCGGTAGTTACGCGCGATAGCAGAACGATGATGATAAGCACCCAGCCGATCAGTTTTTTAATGCGTCCCGTTTCCGACACAACACGAATTACCGAAATGGATCCGGACGCTATTGACTTCGGGGCTTTCTTTTCAAAACAGGACCCGATGAATATGCGAATGCTAACTGCATTACGCATGAATGCCACTTTCCCATATGTGCTTCCCAATGTTTGGTTGCCGACCAATCCCGTTGTTGACGTGATGGACGCTGGTTTCCGTGATAATTTCGGAGAACAAACTGCCATACGATTCTTGAACGTCTTTAAGAGCTGGATATTGGAAAATACCGGCGGTGTTGTTCTTATTCAAATCCGGGATCGCAAAACCGGCGGATGGGAGAGCCCGTATGAGTCGACTGATATTACAGAGATTTTTACGAAACCATTGTTACTCCTTCAATATAACTGGTACAAAATGCAGGAATACAACCAGGATGATTTGTTGAGTATGACACAAAGCACGATGGGTAAATATTTTTATAAACTCACTTTTCAATATGTTCCTAAAAACGTCGACGAAGGCGCCGCATTGAATTTTCATCTCACACGCCAGGAAAAACTTGATATTGCGAATGCCTTAAACACAAAAGACAATCAGTCCGTCTTTAAAAAAGCAGCTATGTTGTTTAATGAGAAGAAAACATCGGGAAGTGTAAGTGGGAAATAATGGTTGAGAGCTGCTCTCCGCGCTCTTCCTACGTTCTAAATATCTCCTTTCGGTTGAAGAAGCCTAAAACAATTTTTAATCACCCTGATCCTGAATTCCTCGCTCGTTTCACTTGGATCACCATCGATATGTAGTGGCGCGCTTTGCAAATTCGTAATCGTCAGTGCGTCGGTTTGAAGGTATACAATGTTCTTGTTTTTGATATGATAGTTGGTTCGCTGAACGGCGTTGATGCCTGTCACCTGGTTAATTAAAGAAAAAGGCAACATGAGCTTATTCATTTTTTTTACGATTACGATATCGAGTAATCCGTCAGCCAAACTTGCCTGAGGAGCAATCGTAAAATTGTTTCCGAACTGATTGCTGTTGGCGACACAAATAAAAAAAGCTTCGGTACGAAATGACTTGTTTTTTAATTTGATGTCAAACAAGTAAGGTTTCGTTTTGAAGAAATTTACTGCAGTAACTTTAATGTACGTCTGAAGTCCGCGCCTTTTTTCCTTTGCAAATTCGTGAGCCACCAACGCATCGAAACCGATTCCGCAAAGCATACAGGAAAATTGATCGTTGATGTAAAAGGCGTCTGCCGGAGAGGCGTGACCATTGAAAATTATTTCAAGCGCCTTTGAAGTTTGTTTTGGAATTTTTGCTGCAAAGGCAAGTCCGTTCCCTGATCCCATCGGAATGATTCCAATGTTGACCCTTATTCCCTTTAGCGAAGAGACTACCTGGTTTACAGTTCCATCTCCACCGCAAATGACCACGTCAGTGACAGATTCCTTTTGAATTTTTTTTTTCAGAAAATCGTAGTCGCCGTCTTTTGCCGTCGACATAATTTCAAAATCCAATTCCTGTTCACGCGTTTTGCGAGCGACGAGTGATTTAATTGCCGATTTCTGTTTTGTACCGGAGATGGGATTAAAAAGATAAATAATTTTTCTGGGCATTTTTTTCTGATTGGATAGGTGACAGTATGTCTCCGGAGTTTTTTGTTGTACAATTGTTCATCACCATCTCAACAGTGCACTTCCCCAGGTAAAACCGCTGCCAAATGCGGCGAGGCAAACCAAATCACCGTTTTCTATTTTTCCGTCTTCCCATGCTTCACACAAGGCGATCGGAACGGATGCGGCTGTTGTGTTACCAATGCGCTGGATATTATTATACACCTGGTCGTCTGTCAGGTGCATGCTTTGTTGAATGTACTGGCTAATACGAAGATTGGCCTGGTGTGGGATGAGCAATCTTAAATCCGCTGTTGTTAATTGATTTTGATTTAATGCCTCCATGATTACTTCTGGTAATTTTATAACAGCTTTTTTGAAAACTGCAGGACCGTCCATTTGAGGATACAAATCATCTTTCGCAACCAAGTCCTCGGTGATGAATAAACCACCATAAGGTTTTTCGGGCATTGGAGGTTTTTTTGTTGTCATAAACCTTCCCGCATGAAATCCCGGGTTCATCATTGAAAGTGATTCTGCTTCGCTCCCATCACTATGCAAATGCGTACTCAGTATACCCTGATCATTTTTTGTCGTGGGTTGCAGAACAACCGCGCCTGCGCCATCTCCAAAAATTACGCTGATATTTCTTCCCCGTGTACTGAAATCAAGCGCGTAGGAATGTGTTTCGGAAGCAACGAGTAAAATATTTTTGTACATCCCGGTTTTTATGAACTGGTCGGCAACAGAAAGTCCATAAACAAATCCACTACATTGATTACGGATATCGAGTGCAGCAACTTCTCTCATATTGAGCATTCGTTGCGTAAGCACTCCGCATCCTGGAAAGAAATAATCGGGACTCAGCGTAGCAAAGACAATAAAATCGATATCCCGGGGAGTTATCCCGGCACGCTCGATAGCCACCTTGGCCGCCTCGACACCCATCGTGGTGGTCGTGTCCTGGTATCGTGTAGCAAACCGACGCTCCTTTATACCGGTGCGCTCGACGATCCATTCATCAGACGTATCCATCACCTTGGTCAAGTCAGCATTGGTAACGACATTTTCGGGTAAATACATTCCAATCCCCGCAATTTTTGAGCGAATCATATAATCTTCGACTTTAAGATCGAATGGAAAATTACAAAAAACTGAAAACTCAGACATCAATTCAAATATTTTCGAGATGTTAATGCCTGTCGATTTTCCCAGCTTTGATTAACAAAGAGTCCTTTTTCGTGACTTAACGGCCTACTCTTTGTTAATTATTGACACATCACCAGGAAAATGGTTTAACTTAAGAGAAATAAACTGAACCCGATGCACGAGAATGAAAAAATTAAAACGTCCATCGAGCGTGTCAAAAAAACGCTTATGCAGAGGCCTTCCTTTGGTTTCGGTACCGGAATATCTAAAGCCAAAATAACAAATGGACTCACCTGTGAAATCCGTGAGGGTGATTGGAAGTTTACGGCAGATATGCCAGAGCAGGTTGGTGGGAACGCCGCCGGACCCGTTCCAGGTGTTTTTGGCCGCGCAGCGTTGGGAAGTTGCCTGGCAATCGGTTACATGATGCGTGCAGCTGAAATGAATGTTCCAATTAATTCGCTTGAAGTGGAAGTTCAGGCCGACTACGATGATGGCGCCCTGTTTGGCACATCGTTAAATATTCCACCCGGCTATCTCGAAGTAAGATATTCGGTTACTGTTGACAGTGAGGCAACTGAAGAAGAGGTTATGCGCGTACTCGATGAAGCGGATAAGAGTAGTCCTTATCTTGATGTTTTTAGCCGGGGACAAAAATGTGTCCGGAAAGTATACCTGGTTTCAAAATCTCATTGATCATGGATGCGGCATTTCAAAGAAGGGTTCAACGATATGGGTGGGACAAAGCTGCTAATTGTTACGAAGATTTCTGGCACGAACAACTTCGTCCCCCACAGGATTTATTGCTCGACATGTTAGATCTCAATCGCGGAGAAAAAGTTTTAGATATCGCTGCCGGTACCGGGCTAGTTAGTTTTCGCGCAGCCGAGAGTGTAGGGGAAAATGGATTTGTACTTGGCACCGATATCTCCGAAAAAATGGTTGCCATTGCCAACGACATTGCCAGGGAAAAACGGTATCGTAATATTGTTTTCAGCAGAATGGATGCCGAACAATTGGAAATTGATGAAGATAGTTTTGACGCAGCGATGTGCGCTCTTGGGTTGATGTACGTTCCCGATCCATTGAAAGCCCTTAGGGAAATGCATCGTGCATTAAAACCTGGTGGCCGGACCGGCGCTGCAGTCTGGGGACAGCGTGATCATTGCGGATGGGCAGGAACTTTTGACATCATCGAACGAAGAGTTGTTTCAGAAGTTTGTCCGATGTTTTTTAATCTCGGTAATCCAAATCAACTTGCGCTTTATTTCAAAGCCGCCGGTTACTCAAATATTAAATCAGAAACCATTTCCACGAAACTTATTTATGCTTCTGATGACGAAGCTTGTGGTGCAGCATTTCCCGGCGGTCCGATGGCACTCGCCTATAATAAATTCAATGACGATATGAAAGCAGAAGTGTATGCTGAATATCTTGACTCGATTAAGCAATATAAAAATGGAGCAGGATATGAATTGCCCGGTGAGTTTGTTGTCGCAATTGGAACAAAGCCCTAGTCATTTTCTATCCTCCATAGGAACATAGAAAATTACTTTCTCATTATCACTTCTTTTAAGAATCTTTCTATTTCATTTTGCACACCTTGCACATCGTGGGATTTAATCGGCGAACCAAGAACATGATTACCTGTATTCGGCATTGCAACTTTTCTTTTTAAGTCGGCGGGAGTTCCTAACTCGTCATACATACTCAGCATGGAAGAAACTTTTACAACATCATCCTGGTGCTGATCATCTTTATAG
>Ga0268264_10000557_pt1 | contig 45934 bp, 34 predicted proteins | sample KBSSwiS32_FD_190357 | JGI IMG/M metagenome (GOLD analysis project Ga0268264, IMG submission 190357) | Switchgrass rhizosphere microbial communities from Kellogg Biological Station, Michigan, USA - KBS Switchgrass S3-2 (SPAdes) (version 2) | ecosystem: Host-associated > Plants > Roots >... | reverse complement strand
ATGTTTCCGACCGAGGTGGCCGACAACATCTGGCAGAGCTATCCGACCGGCAAGATCGTCGCGGCGCTGCTGGTCGTGACGATCGGCCTGCTCGCCGCCCTTCGCCGGCCGATCGCCAAGGCTTGGAATGAGCCGGCCGGCTTGCGCCGGAGGCTGCTCGGATTCGGCGTCTATCTCGCGGTTGCCCTGGCTCTCGCCTTCGGCCTGCCGTCGTCGCTCGCGGAGGTCTCCGCGGATCGCGCGGTCAACCAGATCGCGGCGAACGGCTACCTCTCGTTCGTCGCGGCGCTCGTGGGAAGCAACGCGAGCTACGAAGGGTTGTACGCCACCCGGCCCGACGCGCAGGTGTTCCCGCGGCTCCACCGCCTGCTCACCGAGCCCGCGACCGAGCCGGGCACGTTCGCGCCGAAATCGACCCTGCGCGCGGTGCGCGGCCTGGCGCCGCCCCGGCCGTGGAACGTGGTGGTCGTGCTCGAAGAGAGTCTGGGCTCGGAGTTCATCGGCGCGCTCCATCCGCGGCCGGTCTCCTTGACGCCTCGGTTCGACGCCTTGACCCGCGAAGGAACGCTGCTCACCCACGCCTATTCGACCGGCAACCGGACGATCCGCGCGATCGAGGCGACGACCTCTTCGCTGCCGCCGCTGCCCGGGATCTCGGTGGTTCGCCGGCCGGCGTCGAAAAACCTTTTCACCCTTCCGGGGCTGCTGCGTGAGCGCGGCTACGAGACGCTCTGGGTCTACGGCGGGCGCGCGCTGTTCGACGGCATGGGCGGCTACCTGACCCACAACGGCGTCGACCGGATCTTCGAACAGAAGGATTATCCCGAAGGCACCTTCACCACGGCCTGGGGGGCCGCGGACGAATCGATCTTCGACCAGGCTCTGCGCCAGATGGACGGTTTCGAATCCGCGGGCAAGCCGTTCTACACCCTGGTCCTGTCGGTCTCGAACCACCGGCCGTACACCTTCCCCGACGGGCCGATCCGTCCCGATCCGAAGCTCAAACGGCGCGAAAACGTCGTGCGCTACGCCGATTGGGCGCTCGGCCGGTTCATCGAGCAGGCCAAGGGACACGCCTTCTACGATCACACCCTGTTCGTGCTGATGGGCGATCACGGCGCACGGGTCTACGGCGCCGAGGCGATCCCCCTGCCGAGCTACGAGGTGCCGATCCTGTTCCTCGCCCCGGGGCTCGTGCCGGCGGGGCAGCGGATCGACACGCTCGCCTCGTCGCTCGACCTGCCGCCGACGATCCTCGGCCTGTTGGGGCTCTCCTACGAATCGCGCTTCTTCGGCCACGACGTGTTCCGCATTCCGCCCGAACGGGGGCGCGCGCTCATGACCCACAACAACGAAATCGCCCTGATGCGCGGCGGCCGGATCGCGGTGCTCGGATTGCAAGGCCGCACCTCGCTGTTCTCGGTCGGCGCCGACGACCAATTCGTGCCGATCCCGCGGCCGGATCGCGAGGGGCACGAGCTGATCGAAGACGCGATCGCCTATTACGACGGCGCCGATCAGCTCTACCGAACCGGCGGCTACCTGTTGCCGACCCCGGCCGCTCCGGTGGCGGAGGCTAAAAAATGAAATCCTTTCCTACGATTGTCCTGGCAGCCCTGGCCGTTCCCTTGGGAGCGGCGATCGGCATCGTTCCGGCGGCCCGAGCCGCGGTCGCCAATCCCGGCGAGGACATCGAGTTCATCACCGAACATCTGCCGGAAAGCGCGATGAACCTGCGCTACCTCACCCTGCCGCTCGCGGCTCCCTCCCTGGCGGGAAGCGCGCGAGGGGAATGGCAGTTCGAGGCGCAGATCGCGGGGGCGAAGAACGGCGGCGGTTTCGTCGACGTCGGGGGCGCTCTATTCGGCCTCGGCGCCACCCGGGCGCTCTCCGAACGATGGGGCGTCCAGGCGGTCGGCTTCTACGATGCGCTGAGCTTTTCCGGCGGCTCCGGGCGGGACCTGTTCCATCCGATCTTCCGCAACGACATTCCGCTCGACCTGCCGGAATTCGCGACGTTCTCGAACCCGCAGGGCGACCTCCGCCACTTCGGCTTCGGCGGCGGGGCGGTCTGGCAACCCGCGGGCCGGGCGACCACCTGGACGTTCGGCGCGCTCTGGGAGCGGCTCGACCTCTCCGGCTATACGCTCGATTATCGGCTCGTAACCGGCCGGAACGCCGGGGCGTCCGGGGTGCTCGATCACAGCGCCACCTACGATTTCGTCACGCCGTACGTCGGCTGGCGCAACGAGCGCCCGCTCGGGAGGAACTGGATCTTGGCGCCACGCGTGATCGGCGCATTGCCGTTGCCGCGGCAAGGGTTCGCCGGGCGGATCACCGGCCCCGGCTTCGATCTTTCCGGCGAGACCGGCGGCCTCCACATGGGCGACGGCTACGTCGGCGTGGGGATGGCCTTCGAGCACGCGCGGAGCGGCTTAGGCATCGACCTCGGCGCCACGCTCTACCACTTCGGCGCCGAGCGGGTGATCCATAAAGGGATCGATCAGCCGATCGTGGTCAACTTCACCTGGCACACGCCGAAACGTCCGGGCTCCTAACCGAGCGAGCCCGGCGCCTTGTCGCCCTTCGCGACTAGGATGCCGCGACTGGATGGGGTGACTTTTCCCAGTTGATGAACAGGAAGCCCCCCGGGGTGTCGAACGGCGGAGCGTTCGGCGCCGCCGTGACCTGAAGTTGCAGCTCCTCGATCGGCCGAGTGGAACAGTCCCAGCAATCGAGCGCCCAATCGGCCGGCCGCCGGGTGCGTGACAGCAGCATGACGTGTACCCTCGCATCGTCGGTGATCAGTTGGCCGTTCCGATACAGGTGGGCGAACGCCCAGAGCGCGAGCGAGCTTTGGATGGTGGGTACGAGGGGGGTATGGACGCCCGAAGAGCCATGGTAGAAGAGCCCCATGATGACGCCGCCGAAGCGCGGGTTGAACGGTACGTCCTGGGTCTGCACGCGGTCCATGACCACTTTCCAATGCGCGCCGTCCTGCGCCACAACCTCGGCAACGCCGGAGACCGAGTCGCCCGACTTGCCGCGGTCGACCGCAACCAACGAGATCTCGCCCGAAATCTTCGCCACGTTGTTTGAGTAGGGGCCCATGTGGGCCTTGTGGGTAAGGTCCTCCTGTTGGTCTGCCGGGCGGCTCTCGATGACCGCCGAGGCTTCCTTGGCGAACGGAAACGGCCCGGGCAGGATCTGGATCACCGGACCGCCGCCGATGATTCTCATCGTCTTGGCGGTGGAGTATTCTTCCTCCTCTTTGTTTTCGTTGTTCTCCGTCGCCTTTCCCGCGGTGACGTGCGCGTTCTCTGTGGTCCTGCCTTTTCCGGCGTGTTCCGGTGCGGCGGCGCCTTTCGCGGCGCCCACCTTGAGGTGGTTCAGCATTCCGAGCATCTTGTGCGAATCCTTGCCGACCGGACAGTACGCTTCATAGACCCCCGCGCGTAGGTCCAGTTTCAACGAAGCGCGGGCGCCCGGCTGGATCGTCTCCGTGCTCTTTTCGATGCGTTCTCCTTCGACCTCGAGCGCGTGCGGTACGGTTCCGGAGTTGGTCACCTCGAAGACGACCGGTCCGGGCGGGATTTTTTCGGGGTCGAGTGTTACCTGCCACTCGGACAGGCGCACTCGGACGACGTTTCCGCCGCTCTTTTCGATCGCCCGAAGAGGTGGCGGGCCAAGGGTTTGGAGGGCGAATCCGAGACAGAACAACGAGGCGGACCAGGCCGCGAGGGTCGAGGGCGCAGGGCGAAAAACAGGGTACATGGTCTTCCTCCGGGTGTTGGGTTGGGTGCCGCACGTTCACCAGCCCTGACTCGGACCCCGACCGCGATATTCCCCAACCCGCTTCGCCCCGTTTTCGGGGAATAAACCGCCCGCCCGACGAGTCTGGACCGAAGGAGGACTTTCACCTTGACCCTCGATCTGGGGGCGGAGCGGGCCGGACAGGAGCGGCGCCTCTCACCGCGGGAGCAGGAGCGTTTCCAGGCGAACCTCCTGCCGTACCTCGACGCCGCCTACAACCTGGCGCGCTACCTGCTGCACGACGTGCATGAGGCGGAGGATGCCGTACAGGAGAGCTGCCTTCGAGCGATCCGACATTTCGAAGGTTTCCGTGGCACGGATGGACGGGCCTGGTTGCTCCGCATCGTGCGCAACACCTGTTTTACATGGTTGAGACTCCGTCGGGGCGGCGGCTCCCTGGCGGAGTTCGACGAGTCGTTGCACACCCCGGAAGATGAGGCCTCCGGTCCCGCGGCCGACCTGGCGCGGACGGTCGCCGCCGAGTCGGTGCGTGAAGGGCTCGCGCGGCTGCCGCCCGTATTCCGCGAGGTGATCGTGCTCCGAGAGCTGGAAGGCCTGTCCTACAAGGAGATCGCCCAGGTCGTCGCCATTCCGATCGGCACGGTGATGTCTCGCCTGGCGCGCGGGCGTCGCGACCTGATGCTCATTTTGGAAGCGAAGCCAAAAGGGGAGCGCTGACATGATCTGCCGAGATGTTCTCGAGCGTCTTTCGCCGTTTCTTGACGACGAGCTCGATCCGCTCGCCAGTCGCGAGATCCTCGAGCATCTGGAGAGTTGCCCGGGCTGCACCGTGGCGCTCGCGCGCCATCGAGAGCTCTCGTTGGGTCTACGGAGCGACCTCGACTATCACCGCGCGTCCGACCTGCTGGGTGCGCGCGTACTCCGCGCCGTTCGGGGGACGACGGCTGGCACCGCGGTCCGGAGAGATGAGCCCGCGGCCCGCTCGTGGCTTTGGCGGAGTCTGGTCGCAGCTCTCCTTTTGCTGGTCGGGGGTTCCTGGTGGTTCGCTCTCTCAGGGCGCGTCGATCGGGACACCCTGATCGCGCGCGAGGCGGTTTCCGCTCACATTCGATCGCTGATGGCGAGCCATCTGACCGACGTTGCCTCCAGCGACCACCATACGGTGAAGCCTTGGTTCGGGGGCCGGCTCGATTACTCGCCGCCGGTCGCCGATTTTGGGGCGGAGGGTTTTCTGCTCGTTGGGGGACGGCTCGATTATCTGCAGAATCGTACCGTGGCCGCGCTCGTCTACCGCTATCGGGCGCATCTCGTCAACGTATTCGTCTGGCCGGTTGCCGATGCGCGCGAGGCGTTCGAGCCGCCTCTCGTGGAGCAGGGATTTCAGGTGATCCGAGGGACGCACGCACAGATGGCGTACTGCCTGGTGTCGGACCTGAATGCCACGGAGCTCAAAGGATTCGCCCGGCGCCTCGCAGCGCGGCCCCACGCGCCCTAAGTCTAGAACCCGGTGCTTGACGTCACCAGATACTGCACTCTCTTGATCGACCTGTCGCCATCCAAAGGGAACGCGATGTCGAGGTGGACGATCGAGCCGAGCGACGAACGGCTGGAGCCGAGACGCAATCCGAAGCCGATGTCCTTGAGCAGCCCTTGGATCTGCGCCGATTTCGAAGGATCGTTCGACCAGACCCGCCCCGCGTCGAAGAAGATCGCACCGCCGACGTGGAACAGGCGGAACGGATACCAATTCGTGAACACCCGCTGTTCGAGCGAGAACAGGACGCGGTGGTCCCCGTCCTGGTAGCGAAGCGGATAGCCGCGCAGGCCGCTATCGCCGCCGAGCAACAGCTGGTTTTCCGGATCGAGGCGATGGGTGGCGTCGGCTTCGAGCGACGCGAGGAACAGCTGGTCGCCGAAATTCCGGATGTAGTAGCGCGCCCTTAAGCCCGCTTGCAGGTTGCGCCCGCCCCCCGAGCCATACCGGCCGGAGGCTGTGCCGGACAGCAGGATCGTCTGGGCGGGATGAGCGGCCGGCCGGCACCCCCAGCTCGCCGTGCTGTCGAAGATCCCCTCGTCGCGATCGGCACCGAACGCGGTGGACGAGAACCCGAGCCGGCCGTGAAAGCGTCGCCCGAGCGACAGATCTTCGGCCCGGCCGAGCTGATCGAAATTGCGGGTCTTCAAATAGTCGTTACCCACCGAATCGAACGCGATCCAAGGGTAGGCGAGCGTCCGGTCGGGCGGCAGGACGGCGGGCGGGCGCCGGTCGGGGTCCGTCGCGAACTGGTTGCGCTCGTAGGTAAAGCCGACCGAAAACCGATGCGCCCGCGCGTCCTTGTCGATCACGCCCCCCGGTTCCCGCAAACCGCCGCGCAACAGGCCCCCGTAGAGCGTGAATCGATCCTGCTTGTGGCGAAACCCTTCGAAGATGTGGCCTAGACGGTAGAGCGAGTCGACCCGATCGTCGGAGACCGCGGTGAGCCCGGCCGCCCAGCGGCTGTCGAACGAGAAGAACGGACGTTCGACTTGAAAGCTCTTCAGGTCGCCGTCGCTGTTGCTCGAGTAACCGATGTCGAACAGGACCCGGCTGTGCCCGACGTTCGGGTCGCGATAGTGGAGCTTCGAGGTGGTGCGATCGACGTCGGAGGATCTTTCGACCTCCAAGGTCTGCCCGGTACCGAGCAGGTTGGTGTCCTCGAGCTTGAAATGCGTCGAGTTCGTGCCGCCGCTCCGGCTGACCCCGGCTCCACCTTTAAGCGTCCAGACATCGCGGGTGACGATTTGGAGGTCGACTTTCCCCTCGGCGACCCGGACGACGTGGATCTCCGGATCATAGAAATAGTGCGTCGCCCGCAGCAGGCGCTCGGACTCCTCGACCTTCTGCACCGAATACGGGTCGCCCGGACGAAACAGCAGCAGGTCCTCGATCACGTGCTCGCGGGTCGTCCGGTGCAGATGATTCGCCGCCCGGAACAGCTTCCGGTTCTCCTCCGGCACGCTGGGGTCGAAGATGTTGCTTCTCTTGAACGTCACCTCGCCGATCACCGCGCCGCTTTTCTCGATCTCGGTAGGGGAGGGAAGTGGCACATCCGCCGCCTGGGCCAACGCCGGAACGGAAGGAACTGCGAGACCTCCTGCGAGCAGAAGGGCGTGGAGCCGGGGCCGGAACATGGGGATTCCCCTCATGCCGGCAAGGTACCAAGAGGGGCATGAACGCCAGATGAACGGGGGCCGTTCGTTCCGGCGGCGGCCTGAAGGGCCGCGTCACTTCAACCAGGCCATCGGCCTGGGTAACGCGATCCATTTCGAGGAGAAAAAAAGGGGCCGACGAGATCAGGAAGCGTCAGGGGGGACGCCGCCTGACCTCGCCGGCTGGAGGAGGAGAACTCGGGCGACCCGCGACGCGAAGAGGGGACTCCGCGTCGAAGGTCGTTTGGAGGTCGAAATGCATCGTAGCCCCACTCCGCGGGCCGGAGAGAGTCGCTTGGGACCAACTGTGCTAATTCAGGGATAAACGGGCGGTAGGGAGAGATGAGCGAATCGTGGCTCGTTCCCCGGCGAGTGTTTGCCTGAGTGCTATCATTCGGCCCATCATGTCTCGCAAGTTTTTCCTGCGTTGGCTCCTCGGGATCTTCTTGGCCTGCCTCGCCGCGCAGGCGCAGGATACCGGCGGCAGCATGGGCGGCTCCGGTTTCTCGGGAGGGTCCAGCAGCTCTTCAAGCGGCGGCAGCTCATCAGGCGACAGCAGCTCTGGTTCCTCGGGCTCCAGCTCGGGTTCGTACTCTTCCGGCGGGGGCTCAGGAGACAGTTCCGGTCTCGGCTTGGTGCTTTTCGTTGTCGTCGGTGGGCTGATGTTCGTTTCGTGGCTCAAATCCCAGGGGAAGAGCTCCGAGGCCAGCCCAGCCGCCAGCTCGATGGTTCTCAGCTCTTTGGTTCTGGGGATCGATTGGAACGCCCGGCGAGAGCTTCAAGCCGCCCTGGCGGAGCTCGCCGCCCGCAAACTCGGAGGTACCGCCGAGGGAAGGGCGGAGATGCTGCGCGAGGTGGTGTTGGCACTCCAAAGGGCGGAGCGGTCCTGGCTCTACGCCGCCCAGGAATCGGAAGGGGTTTCCGCCACCGCCGCGGAGCCGCGCTTCCTCGAAGCCTGCAACCGGGCGCGTTCCCGCTTCCGCCGCGAGTTGATCCGCAGCGAAGATGGCGGGCTCGTTACCGAGGCTGCGCCGCCGGCCGCTCCGATCGTGCCGCGCCCGGAAGAAGGAGCCGGAACCGTCGTCGTCAGCCTGATCCTCGTGACTTGGCGCTCCTTCGCCAGTGCGTCCACCCCGGACCTCGCCGCCGAAATCCGCGCGGGGCTCGCCGACCGCGCCACGCTCACGAGCGGGGAGGTGGTCGCGATCGAAGTGGTCTGGTCGCCCGCCGCCGAGGAAGACCGGATGAGCACCGCGGAGCTCGAAGTCAACTATCCAGAGCTGCTAAAGCTCGACCCCAAGAGCATCGCCGGCCGCATCTTCTGCGCCCATTGCGGCGGGGCCTTCGCCCAAGAGTTGCTCAGCTGTCCCCACTGCGGCGCGGCGGTTGGGCGGGAGGAGTGAAAGGCGGAGGAAGGCGAGCCACACGGCCTCAATCCACCGCGGCTCGCTCGGTGGCTCGCTTGCGGCGTTCGCTTCCGCTTCATAGAGTCGCGCGATGAGCGACAAAGACACTAAGGCGGTGCTGGAGATCGTGCGCCGGGCGGTCGCCGTTGCGCCGGGAACCAAGCACGAGGTCGAGCAGGCGATGGAAATCGGCCACGGCCGCCTGGACGAGATCTTCAACGGCCAGATGGAGCTGCGCGTCCGCCATGTGAACGGACTCGCGCGATACCTCAAAGTTCCGACTTCGGATTTCTTTCGCCTCGCGCTGGTCGAAAACGAGCGCTCGTTACCGCACCGGTTGGAAGACTGGATCGTCCACAACCCCGATCCGCCGAGCAAGCGCCGTGCGGCCGAAAAACCGCCGGACGCCGACCTCAAAGAGAGCCTGCGCGAGATGATCCGGGAAGAAATCGCCGCCGCACTCGGCAAAAAGAAGGGATGAGGGCCGTTTCGCCGCGGAATGCGGCGGCGTAACGATCGACGTCCCGAAATCCGGCCGTACGTCCCCGCATCGGGTGAGGTGGAGGAATCGCGGCCGGTACGTCCCCAAATCGCCGAGCACGTCCCGTATTCCGAACGAACGTCCCAACCTCTGGCGTTCGGTCCCGTCCTCTAGGTTTGCGTCCCGTATTCTGGAAGTACGTCCCGGAAAGCGGTGAGCCGTCCCGTATTCTGGCTATACGTCCCGTAATCAGACAGTACGTCCCAGATTCTGGCTACACGTCCCAGATTCTGTCTATACGTCCCGTAATCTGGCTATACGTCCCGGATTCTGGAGCTGCGTCCCGATTTCTAGGCTTGCGCGCTGTATCCGTTGCGGGCGGCGGTGCAGCCGCGTCGATCAGTCCGGGCATTGGATGCGGCGGACGACGGACGTTTGGTGCGGCGCTACGGCGTATAAGCCCGGAAACGGGAATCAGATCGCGCCTGAAGATAACGGTTAGGATCGCGAACACGCCGCGGCGCCTTCTTCCACGCCCGCTTCTTCCTCGAAATGGCCGTCCGCTACGCGAAACTTAGGGAGAAACCCATGCCGTTACCCAGCGACTACGCGGCGCTTCTGTACCTGTTCGGGCTTCGATAATAGTTACGGGTGATCGGCGTAAATCCCGGCTCGCGAAACCGCCTCGTCTGACAAGGCAGGTGCGTCGCGGAGCCCGTCGGCAATCCGATCGAGTAAAGCGGGAATCTTGACTGCCTTGGTGCGCCGATCGGTGTGCAGCCCAAGTTCGACCTTGAGATCGGCCAGGGTAGTAGTTCCTTTGTCCTGGGCCTCATGCAATGCCTTCCGCGCTTCCTCAATGTCTGCGCGATCCTCGAGCGCCTCCACGAGAGCCAGATCCTCGATCGGGACGACTGCAACCAGTTCCTCGCCAGCTCGGGTCAAGACAATCCGCTCTTTGTCGGCTGCGACTCGGCGGAGCAACTCAGAGAAGTTCTCCTGAGCCTCGGTCATGGATAGCGTGGTCATGCGGGCTTCCTCGGGAACAAGTGTACTCCGGCGGTCTTCGATCTTCGAATCCCTTTTGTTTGCCTGGGTGCCGCATTATTAAGTGGATAGCGCGCTATAAGGTCGTGATCCACCCTTCTCCAGGTCTTTAATCGATGTGAGACCGATCGATTGCGTAGTGGCACCAGTCGAACCAACTAACCCCCCAACACCGCCTCCGCCGCCAAAACTCCCGCCGTCATCCGCACCCCGCCGCCCGGGTGACTACCGGCCCCTCCCAGGTACAGCCCGGGGACCGTCGTCTTGGACCGCGGGGCGGAGGGCGCCGGGCGCATCATCAGGAGCTGGTCGAGGGCGATTTCGCCGTGGTGGAGTTGGCCTCCGGTGAGGGCGAAGTGGGTCTCCAGATCGGCGGGGGAGAGGACTTCGCGCGCCACGATGCGGCTGCGGACGGTTGGGGCGTGCTGTTCGAGGACGGCGATCACGGCGTCTCCGAATTTCTCTCGCGCGGAGTCGGTCCAGCCGCCTTCTAAGTTGTAGGGGGCGAAGCTCGCGAGGATTGAGACGGTGTGGTGGCCGGTGGGGGCCAGGCTCGGATCGGCGACGGTGGGGACGCGGATTTCCAGGTTCGGCTTCTCGGAGAATTGGCGGTACTTGATCGCGTCGAAGGCTCGCTCCAGGTCGTCGACGTGGCCTCCGCCGATGCGGATGGCTTCGTCGTGCAGGCCTTCGCTGCCCTGCAATTCGAGCGGGCCGGAAAGGGCGAGATGGACTTTCGCCGCGGTGCCGCGGGCGCGCAGGTTGATGAACTCTTCCTCGATCTTGAGCGGCAGGGTGCCGGGCGCGAGCAGCGTGAGCATCGTCCGCTTCGGATCGGCGGAGGAGAGGACGACCTTCGCGTCGATCGTCTCGCCGGAGGCGAGCGTGACGCCCGCGACATGGCCGTTTTCCAGGCGGATGCGCGCCACTTCCGTATCCGTGCGGATCTCGGCTCCCGCGCCGCGGGCGGCGGCGAGAAGCGCCGCGATGAGCGCGGGCGGTCCGCCTTCGATCGCCTCGCCGCCCGCACATTCGCGGAGGAGGAAATTGGTCATCGTGCCGGCCGACCAGGGGCCGGACCAGGTGGAGGCGACCGCGGGCGCGGCGAGCGCTTCGACCAGCAGCGGCGTCTCGAACCGTTCGTTCAGGTAGTCGGCGACGCACATCGGCGCCACGCGCGCCAGCTCCAGGAGATCCTTGCGATCGATGCGGAACAGCGAGAGGCCGCGCTTGGCGATCTGCCAGAGGTCGCCGGCCGAGCCGGGGGAGATCGCCGGCGGAGGTTCGGAGAGGATCGAGGCGAACAGCGGCGTGATCCGGTCGAGGAAAGCGCGCATCGCGGCGTAGCTCTTGGCGTCGTGCGCGGAGCGGCGGCCGATCGCCTCGACCGCGGCGGCCGTATCGCTCGACAACAGGAGGCCGGGGCCGCTCGCTTCCGCCAGGTAGGTGGCCGGGGCCCTGCGGAACTTGAGACCGTGGCGGGGGAGGCCGAGCTTTTCGGCCACCGCTCGCGGCAGCAGCGCTTCGTCGTGGAGGATGCCGGCGACCGCGTAGCCGGGGTGGAATTCGTGCCTCGCGGACAAGCCCCCGACGGCCGCCGCCCGTTCGACGACCAGGACCTTTTTCCCAGCCTGGGAAAGCCGGGTCGCGGCCGCGAGGCCGTTCGGGCCCGCTCCGATGACGATGGCGGTGTTCGCCGGGGTAGCCATCAGACGGCCCGCTTCCCGAGCATCGTCCGGGCGCACAGCGCTCCTGGCGCGCCCATGATGCCTCCCCCCGGGTGGGTTCCCGAGGCGCACATCCAGAGGTTGTCCACGGGCGTCTTGTAGCGGCTCCAGCCGGCCATGGGCCTAAGGAACGCGAGCTGTTCGAGCGACAGCTCGCCGTGGAAGATGTTCCCTTCGGTCAGGCCGTAGATCTGCTCCAGATCCCAGGGGGAGAGCACCTGGCGATGGAGGATCCGCTCCTTCAGGTTCGGCATGTATTCCGACAGCGTGTCGATCACCGCGTCGCCGAATGCCTCGCGCTGGTTCGGCCAATCGGCCGCCCCTTCCTTCAGGTGATAGGGCGCGTACTGGACGAAGATCGACATCGTGTGCTTGCCCGGCGGGGCGACCGTCGGATCGGTCAGCGACGGGATCAGGATGTCCATGAACGGCTTGCGGGAGAACGCTCCGTACTTCGCTTCGTCGTAGCCGCGCTCCAGGTAGTCGATCGACGGCGCGATCGTAATGCCGCCGGTGAGCTGCGGCCCCGGTCCGGGCAGGCAGGCGAGATCGGGCAGCCCGTCGAGCGCCAGGTTCACCTTGCCGGACGAGCCGCGCATCTTGAAGCGCTTCACCTGCTGGAGGATCTCCGGGTCGAGGTGCTCTTCGCCCACCAGCTTCAGGAACGTGCGGTGAGGATCGAGCCCGGAGACCACCGCCTTGGCGTGGATCTCGTCGCCGTTTTCGAGCACGACTCCGGTCGCCTGATTGCCGTTCATCAGCAGGTGCGCGACGGGCGCCTCGGTGCGGATCTCCACCCCCAGCGCGCGGGCGGAGGCGGCGATCGCGTTCGCGATGGCCCCCGTCCCTCCCTTGGGGAGGCCCCAGGCGCGGAAGCTGCCGTCGATCTCGCCCATGTAGTGATGGAGGAGGACGTATGCCGTGCCGGGCGAGCGGATGCCGAGGAAGGTGCCGATGATCCCCGAGATCGCCATTGGCGCGATCAGCTCTTCGCACTCGAAACGCTCCGACAGGAAATCGACCGCGCTCATCGTCATCATCTTGACGTTCGCGTAGAGCCACTCGTCGCCCTGGCCGCGCAGCTGTTTGCCCAGGCGGCCGAGGCGCAGCAGCTCGCGCGGATCGCGGGAGAGCGGATCGGGGGCCGGGTCGTCGATCAGCGGTTTGATCAGGCGGCCCAGCTCGGCCATCTCCTGGCCGAAGCGCTTGTAGACCTCGGCGTCCTTGGGCGAGAACTTGGCGATCGAGCGACGGGTGCGCTCGGGGTCGCTGTCGCGCATCAGGTAGCGGCCGTCGGGAAACGGCGTGAACGTCGATTCGAGCGGCAGGATCTCGTAGCCGTACTTCGGCAGTTCGAGGTCGCGGATGATCCACGGCCGCAGGAGCGAGACGACGTACGAGCAGCAGGTGTAGGTGAAGCCGGGGTAGATCTCTTCGCTGGTCGTGGCGCCGCCCACCTGGTGGCGCCGTTCGAGCACCAGCACCTTCCGCCCCGCCTTGGCTAGATAGGCCGCGCAGATCAGGCCGTTGTGGCCGGCGCCCACGACGATGGCGTCGTATCGATTCGCGCTCACGGCTTGCGCTTCCTCTCGGGGTCGTAGAAGGGGAGCTTGGCGACAGTCGCGGTGACCTGGCGCCGCTCGTACTCGACGGTGTGCTCGATGCGCAGCTTGCCGCCGAGCGTCTCGAAGCCGCGGCGAACCGAGGCGATCGCGAGGTATTTCTTGAGGATCGGCGACCACGTGTGACTCGTTGCCTGGCCGATCTGGCGGCCGTCCTCGGCGTAGACGGGCAGCGCGTCGCGCCGCGCGGTGACCGGCAGGCTGGGAGGCAGGTTGAAGCTTGCGTAGAGCGCCTCCAGCTCCTCCCAGCTGATTTCGAGACCCACCAGCTGCCAGATCGAGCCGCGCTTCACCTCCGCGGCGATCGCGTCGCGGCCGATGAAGTTGCCGCGATTCAAATCGACCATCCAGCCGAAACCCAGCTCGTGAGGCGTCGACTTGCGCGATTCGAGGACCACCTTCTTGGCGCTGAAATAGTCGTTGCTGAGCAGTACGTAGCCCGCCTCGACCCGCGACACGTCGAGCGCGTCCAGACCCGCGGGCTCGATGCCGTACGGCCGACCCGCTTCGATCAGCGCGTCCCAGGTGGCGAGGGCATGTGCGTTCTCGACCCACACCTCGTAGCCAAGGTCGCCGGTGTAGCCGGTGCGGCTGATCCAGCCGGGAATCGAGCCGATCTTGGCTTGTGTGACACCGAAGAATTTGAGCTTGTCGAGATCGGCGTCGCTTACGCTCTTCAAGATGTCGCGCGAAGTCGGCCCTTGAAGCGCCAGAGCCCCGAGCCGCGCGCTCGAATCCTCGATCGCGACGTCGAAGCCACGGGAGAGCGCGTGCAGCCAATGGAGGGTGGGATCGGCCGCCGTGACCCGGTAATGATCCTCCGTGAGCCGGGCGACCGTGCCGTCGTCGACCACCTTGCCGCCGTCGTCGCACCAACAGGTGTAGGCGACTCGGCCGACCTTGAGCTTGGTGACGTCGCGCACCATCATCCGGCCGAGCAGCGCCGCGGCGTCTTTGCCGGTCACCTCGTACTTGTAGAGGGGGGTGACGTCGAGCAGGCCGGCCGCTTCGCGAAAGGCGAAATACTCCCGCTCATGGCTGGTGTCGTAGCTCGAAACGGCGCAGTAGCCCGCCCAGTCTTTCCAGCGATAGCTGGTGCACAGGGGCGACGTGCGCTCGTGAAACGGCGAAGGAATCGGCATGAGTGTCGGGCGTCCGAAAAAGGCGGGGGGAGATTACCACGAGGTCGGCCAGAGGCGGCGTCGGCGAGGGCTGCGCTGCGGTAAAGTTCTCCGACCATGAAACCGCGCACCTCCTTCGGGCAACTCACCCTATCCGGCGAATACTTCACTTCGGACGAGATCTTCCACCTGGAGCGCGAGCGGATCTTCCACCGCTCCTGGCTGCTCGCCGGCCACGTCTCGCAGCTCGCCTCCCTTGGCAGCTTCTTCCTGTTCGAGCTCGACCGCGAGAGCGTGATGGTGGTGCGCGGCACGGACGGCGAGATTCGGGCGTTCCACAACCTCTGCCGCCATCGCGGCAGCCGCCTCTGCGGCGATCCGAGCGGCGTGCTCGGCAAGGCGATCCAGTGCCCCTATCACGCCTGGACCTACGGCCTGGACGGCGCGCTGCGCGCGGCGCCGAACATGACCGAGGTGCACGGGTTCGACAAAGGGGATTGGTCGCTGCTGCCGGTGGCGCTGGCCGAATGGCAGGGGTTGTTGTTCGTCAACCTCGCGGCCGATCCGGTGCCGTTCGCCGAAGCGCTGCCGGGGCTGGCGGGCAAGTTCGCTGAGTGGCGCCTGCCGGAGCTGCGGTCGGTCCACCAGAGCGTGTACGAGGTCGAGGCGAACTGGAAGCTGTTCTTCCACAACTACAGCGAGTGTTACCACTGCCCGGGAGTCCATCCGCACCTCAACAAGCTGACCCCCTACCGCAACACCGAAAACGACCTGGACGAAGGGCCGGTGCTCGGCGGGCCGATGTGGATGACCGACCCCGAAGGGAGCATGACGATCGGCGGCGCCCGCTGCGCCGTGCCGTTCCCCGGCCTCACCCCCGAGCAGGCCGGGCGCGTCTATTACTACACGGTCTTCCCGAGTGCGTTCCTGTCGTTCCTGCCCGACTACGTGCTGGTCCACCGGGCCCAGTCGCTAGGTCTGGGCCGCACCCGCATCCTCTGCGACTGGTACTTCCACCCCGACGCGATCGCCGCACCGGGCTTCGATCCCCAACCTGCGATCGACTTCTGGGATCTCACCAACCGCCAGGACTGGGAGCTGTGCGCCAACGCCTACAAAGGCGTCGCCTCGAGCGCCTGGCAACCGGGTCCGTACTCGGAGCTCGAAAGCCAGCTTGCGGCGTTCGACCGGCAGTACCTTCGGGCGCTGGAACCGGAGGCACCGGGCGCGGCGTTGCGTCGGCGGGCTTGAGACGGGGGCGCTTCCGACCGAACGCGACCCAGGCCTCCAGCCTGGGCTAACGTGACGCGGCCCTTCAGGCCGCAAAACAAACCAGCGTAGAGCTTTTACGGCCTGAAGGGCCGTGTACCGTTAGCCCAGGCCAACGGCCTGGGTACGGAAGGAGTCCGCCGCCGCGTGCTCCCTGGGACCGCCGGCGTCTCGCCGGCGCGTTTCAGCGATATCCTTGAGGCTCCATGTCCGATACCGAAGCCTGGCCGCCGCCGAACGAGCCGGCGGCCTTCGAGTCGCTCTGCCTCGATCTCTGGAAGGAGATCTGGGGGCCGGAGAGCGGCGCGCAGAAGAACGGCCGCTCGGGGCAGCCTCAGGCAGGCGTGGACGTCTTCGGCAAGCGGGGGGATCGCTGGATCGGCGTCCAGTGCAAGCAGAAGGACGGGCTGCTGCACACGAAGCTCACGGCGGCGGAGCTCGACGAGGAGATCCGGAAAGTCCTCGGCAAGGAGGTCAAGGGCAAGACGTCGCCTCCGTTCGAGCCGGCCCTGAGCGAGTTCCTCGTCGCCACCACCGGACCGCGGGACGCCGAGATCCAGAAGGCGGCGCGGAAGCTTTCGGAGGATTACGGCGCCGGGTTCTCGGTCGCGGTCTGGTCTTGGCCGGACATCTGGCAAGAGACCTATGGCCGTCCGCAGCTCCTGGCGAGGATCGGACCGAAATACTGGCCGCAGCTCTTCGCGATCTGGAACTCGCAGCAGAAGATCGCCCCCACCCGCCTCACCCACACCGCCGCGAAGCTGTTCGGCCGCGAGGCCGAGATCGCCAAACTCTACGCCGCCTGGGCGGACCCGAAAACGCACGTCGTCACTCTCGTCGCTTGGGGCGGAGTGGGCAAGACGTCCTTGGTCGCCGAGTGGGCCGGGCGGCTCGCGGCGCGGGACTACGACGGGGCGTCGTACTTCGACTGGTCGTTCTACAGCCAGGGGACGAAGGAGCAAGGTGCCGCGACGGGCGAGCCGTTCGTGAACGAGGCGCTCCGGTTCTTGGGCGGGGAGGAGGGGGAGACGATCGCGAAGAGCGCCACCTCCGCGTGGGACAAGGGAAGCAAGCTTGCGGAATTCGTTGCGAAGCGGCGGGCGCTCCTGATCCTCGACGGTCTGGAGCCGCTCCAGTACCCGGCGTCGAGCCCGCTCGCCGGGCAGCTCAAAGACCCTGGCGTCGAGGCGCTGCTCAAGGGGCTCGCGCAACGCAACGCAGGGCTGTGCCTGGTGACGACGCGGGAGAGCGTGACGAACCTCGCAAGCTTCCAAGGGAACACGGCGCCGGAGTGGGAGCTGGAGCGGTTGGACAAAGGCGCTGGCGTCGCGTTGCTCAAGGGTCTCGGCGTCGCCGGATCGGCGAAGGAGCTTGAAGCGCTGGTCGAGGAAGTGGCGGGTCACGCGCTCACGATCCAGCTTCTCGGGACCTACCTTGCAAGAGCGCACGGCGGCGACGTGCGGAAAAGGGACCTGGTGAAGCTCGATAAGGCGGATGCCAAGACGCAAGGCGGTCACGCGTTCAAGGCGATCGCGGCCTACGAAAACTGGCTGGGTAGGGAAAAAGAAGAAGGCGGGCGGCAGCTTGCCATCCTTCGCCTCCTCGGCCTGTTCGACCGGCCCGCGGATAGGGAATGCCTCGCCGCTCTACGCAAGGAGCCGGCGATCTCGGGTCTCACGGATCTTCTGGTGGGGCTTCCAGAGGACGACTGGGAGTTCTCCGTTTCTGCCCTCGACGCCTGCAAGCTCCTCTCCAAGCGCGACGACGGCGCGCTCGACGCCCACCCGCTCGTCCGGGAGTACTTCGCCAAGCGGCTCCACGAGAAGCACGAGGAGGCCTGGCACGCCGCGCACGGCCGTCTGTTCGAACACCTGCGGGACACGACGGAACATCGGCCCGACACGCTCGAAGGCCTTCAGCCGCTCTACCAGGCCGTGGCTCACGGCTGCCTGGCGGGGAGGTACCAGGAGGCATGCGTTGGGATCTACCGCGACCGCATTCTGCGTGGGCGTGAGGCGTTCAGTTCCTTCAAGCTCGGGGCCATCGGCGCCGACCTGGGGGCGGTGTCGTGCTTCTTCGCTCCGCCGTGGCGGCGGGTCGTGCCCGCGCTGTCCAAAGCCGACCAGGCCTGGCTGCTGAATGAGGCCGCGTTCAGCCTGAGCGCGCTGGGCCGGCTGACCGAAGCGGTGGAGCCGATGCGGGCGGGGATGGAGAGAGAAGCCGAGAAGGAACATTGGGAGAACGCCGCAATAGGGGCAAGCAACCTGAGCGAGCTGGAGCTGACGCTGGGCGAGGTGTCCGTCGCAGTGGCGGACGCCGAGCGGTCCGTGACCTTCGCCGACAGTAGCGGGGATGCCTTCCAGCGGATGCTCAAGCGCGCGAAGAACGCCGACGCCCTGCACCAGGCGGGCCACCGAGAGGAGGCGAGGGTTCTGTTCCGCGAGGCCGAGCGTCTGCAGGCCGAGATGCAGCTCGGGTACCCGCGGCTCTACTCGCTCCAGGGCTTCCTGTATTGCGACCTTCACCTCGGGGAGGCCGAGCGAGCGGCGGGACGAGGGGAAAGGCCGAGCGGCGGCGCGTCGGCGGGCTTCCAACTGGGGGAGGTCGAGGAGCGGGCGACGGAGACACTTGGATGGGCGAAGCAACATCTTGGGCTCTTGGATGTCGCCCTCGACCACTTAACCCTCGGCCGTGTGGCGCTCTACCGTTCGATCTTGGAAGGCACCGCTGCCGCCGCCGCGAGACCCGAGATTGAGCAAGCCGTGGACGGCCTCCGTCGCGCGGGGACAACACACCACATTCCTCGTGGCCTCCTCACCCGAGCCTGGCTTCGATTCGCGGAGGGCGACGAAGCCGGCGCGCGGGCGGACCTGGCCGAGGCGGAAGAGATCGCATCGCGCGGGCCGATGCCACTGTATCTCGCCGACGTCGCGCTCTATCGCGGGCGGATGTTTCACGACCGCGCGGCGCTCGCGGAGGCACGACGGTTGATCGAGAAGCACGGCTACGGGCGGCGGTTGGGGGAGTTGGAGGACGCGGAGGCGTAGCCGGCACCCCATCCCAGGCCGTTGGCCTGGGCTAACGGAACACGGCCCTTCAGGCCGTAAGAGCTTGATGCCGGGTTGTTTTTTTGAGGCCCGAAGGGCCGCCCCATAACAGCCCAGGCCAACGGCCTGGGTTACGGGACCGAAATCCAATTCCAAGGCCTGAAGGGCCGGCCTATCCGGTGTTGGCAACCACCTTCAGCCGCCTCCGCCGCATCACCCAATAGATCGGCACCCCCACCGCAGCCAGGACGAGCGCCCATTGGAACGGCTCGCGCCCCACGCCGATGAACGCAAAGACCGCGTACGTCGTGCCGAGGGTGGCGAGGACGAGGAGATCCTTCGTCTTGGGCTTCTCGCCGCGACGCCAGAGGAGGAAGAGGGCGACCGAGCAGCAGAGGTAGAGCGGCAAGTTCGCCGCGGTGACCACGGTGGTCAAGAAGACGAACCCCTCGACCAGCGACTTGCTGTAGCTCATCGCGACCATGGCGGTCGCGAGGACGCCGGTTGCGAGGAGGGCTGCCGCCGGGGCGCCGCGCTGGTTCGTCCGGGCGAAAATCCTTGGGAACACCCCGTTCGCCGCCATCGTGCGGGTCAGCTCGCCCGCCAGAAGCGTCCAGCCGTTGAGCGCCCCGGTGCCGGAGACGACGATGAACGCGGCGAGCCAGCGGCCGGTGCCGGCGCCAAGCAGGCGGTTCAAAAGATCCACGAACGGCGCCTGGGACCTCGCCAGCTCGGCTTGCGGGATCAAAAGGATCGGCACGGTCGAAACTGCGATGTAGATCGCGGCGGTCAGGAGCGTGCCGATGAGCGTCGCGCGCGGGATCGTCCGCCCCGGGTCGCGCACCTTGCCGGCCGGCACGGTCGCGGACTCGAAGCCGAGCATCGCGTAGAGCGCGATCGTCGAAGCCGCGAGCGTGGCGGAGAAGGTGATCGGCGTCGTCGGCAGCGTGCGCGCGTAGGCGCCGGGGTCGGTCGCCAGAACCCAAAGGCCGAGGAGAATCACCACGAGCATCGGCAACAGCTTGAGCGCCGTGGTCGCGACCTGCACTCCACCGCCGGTGCGGGCGCCGAACAGGTTGACCCCGACGAACAGCCAGACCAGAGCGAGAGCGATTCCCGCGGGTGGCACCCCGGCGAGCGGCGGCACCAGGGCGCTCAGGTAACCGACCACGCCGATCGCGAGCGCCGCATTGGTGATCCAGACCGAGACCCAATAGCACCAGAGCGTGATAAACGCGGCGGCTTCGCCCAAATGGGTGCGGATGTAGCCGTAGGGTCCGTCGGCATCCGGATAGGTGCGCGCGAGGCGGGCGAAGACGCGCGCCAGGGCGACGCAGCCGAGGACGGTGAGTGTCCAGCCGAGGAGCGCATTGAAGCCGTAGGGCGCAAGGCCGGCCGGCAGCAGGAAGATCCCCATGCCGATGGTATTGCCGACCACCAGGGCCGTACACATCCAGAAGCCGAGCTCGCCGCGCTCGGTGCCCGCCGGCTTCGTTTCGCTGATCATTCGTCGCCCGCCTTTTCCGCCGCTTTCTCGAGGAAAACGGCGCGCGCGGCGCCCAGGTAGTCGAGCGTCGCCTTCTTTTCCGCGTCGTCGTTGTAATCGTCGCGCGCCGCCGCGTCCTCGATCACCCGATCGAGCCAAGCGACGAAATAGCGCGCGTCCTCGATCGATCGGGCGGGCTTGCCGCCGACTTCGATCCAGACCGGGTTGGTATGGCCGTAGGGGTAAAGGTCCGCGATCCAAGGATCGGCGCCGTCGGCGTAAGCGCGTAGCGCGATCCAGCCGCTCGACTCTACGGGGATCTCCCCGGCGAAATCGCCGTTCTTCCCATCTTTCAATGAGAGGCTTCGGACGGCTTTCCCATTCACCAGGATCTCGACGTGATCGAGGTGGGCGATCGAGCGCACCGCGGCCTCGAAACGCACCGATCTCGGCGCGTCGAGACGGATCTCGTCGCCGGCCGCCAAGCCCTCGATTCGCAGTCCGAGGAGGGGGCCGTTGGTCACGAACCCGCGGCCGGATTGGACCGCGGTGGCGAGAAGCGCCTCGCCGCGCGCGGTGTTCGAAGGGAGCGGCAGGAGCGGAAGAAACATGCGATCGAGGCCGACCGGGCCGCGCAGCGAGGCGTAGTTCGCCATCGCGTCGGTGCCCGCTCCGGCCGGCACGCGGTAGCCTAAATTCAAGAGCCGATGCCAGACATCGTCGTTCGACAGCGGGTCGCTGAACGAGACGACCTCGAAATAGTCGACCTTGCCGAGCGCGACGTCGGCGGGGAAGGTGTGGCTGAGGCTTTTTTCGCGCTCCGGCACGATCTTCCAGTCGTACGGATGGACGTAGCCGACGAGCCCGCCCTGCGCGCGTGCGAGGTCGGCGATCACGCCGTCGTGCGGATAAGGCGAGGCAAAGCCCGAATGGCGATAGGCGGCGAAGTCGGGCAAAAGAAAACGCTTCAGATGGAGCAGCCCGAGGTGGCCCCAGTAGCTGGAGTGGTGTTCCTGGCCCTCGAAGATCGTCACCCCGTCGGCTTCGAACGGCGGCGTCCCAAACCAGGCGAGATCAGGGATTCGCTGCTCTTTGTTGACCGCGAGGTTCTCGATCACGCCGAGATCTTCGGCCTGCGCCACCCGAGCGAGCGTCGCCGGGGTGTGGCGGTAGGTTCCGCCGTAGTTCATGTGGACGTGAAGGTCTGCGCTGATCCAGGACGCTCCGAAGGAAGCGGGCAGACCGTTCGGAACCAGGCGGATGTCGATCGTCTGCGGCTCGTCGCCGAGATCCAACGTCCGTTCTACGGGGTTGTAGGCGAGCCCATGCTGAACGCGGACAGTCAGCCGCCCTTGGGGCGCGGTGACGCGGCAGTCGCCCGGGCAGTGGAAGTAATGGTCCTCGTGGGTTTGCCGGCCGCGGTCGAAGTAGTCGTCGGCGTGAATCCAGGCGTCTTCGGAACCGTAATGGCGGCCGTCCGCCGCGAGCACGCCAACCCGTACGGGGATCTTCTTTCCGGCCTCATCATGGATCGCGATCGAGAGCGTCGCCATCGGTCGAAGGTAGCGGCGGCGAGGGGATTCGATCGGGATCCGCGCGCCGCCGACGACCTCCTGCACCCAGAGGCTGGTGTTCCCATCTTCGTTGCTCACGTAGAGAATCCGCCGGCCGTCGGGGGACCAGCGCGCGTTGCGGCGGTCGAAATCGCCAAGCTCACCGAAGGTAAGCGGCATCGGTGAGTCGCCGTCCCGGCTCGCCAGCCAGAGCTGGTGCGTCTGGCGGCCGTGGTAGCTCGAATAGAGCAGGCGCTTGCCGTCGGGCGAAAGCTCGGGGCGCGCGGCCCACGAGGTCTCTTCGCGAATCAGGCGCTCGGCTGTGTCCGGAGCGGCGATGGGAACGCGCCAGATGTCGCCGGTGCCCCATGCGACCTCGCGGTTCGTGACGACGTACAGATCCTTGCCGTCCGGAGACCAGCTCGGATTGATCACGTGATCGGTCGGCGCGTAGTAGTAGCGCTTCACCCTGCTCTCGCGCAGCGGCAGGAGCGGCGCCGCCGCTTCGAGCTTCCCCTCGGTGAAACTCGCGATCCAGACGTTGAACAGTCCAGATTCCCGGGTGGTGACGAACGCAATGCTTTTTCCATTCGGTGAAAAACGCGGTTCGACGTTGACCGCGCCGGTTTCCGTCAGTTGGTGCTCGACGCGGTTCGACAAGTCGAGCGCCCAAAGCTCGATCGCATCGTGATCGTGTCGCGCGAAGACGATCCATCGGCCGTCGCGGCTCCAATCGGGTTGGTAATCGTAGCCGGGGCCGCGGGTCAGCTCTACGCTCAAGTCGTCGTTCGCCGGGTCGATCGTCTGGCGCCAGAGCGACCCGCCCCGGCTGTAGATCAGCTCGCGCCCGTCGGGAGAAAACGTCGCGGAGGACGGCCCGCTCGTGAGCTGCGGCAGGTACAGCTCCCGCCAGTAGTAGCTGTGCGGCGCGGCGACCGACTTGAGCACCGGCTCGCGCACGGCGGCGCCTGCGACGCTTGTTGAAGCGATCGCGAGGACCAGCGCCGCGAACGCCTTTCTCATGCGGACACCGCCGGTGCCGCATGCAATCCGGCGAGCGCTTCTTCGAAGCTCGCGGCGAGGATCTCGATCGCCTCGTCGACCTCGGCGCGGGTGACGACGAGCGGCGGCATGAAACGGAGCGTGCTCTTACCGCAGGAGAGGAGAAGGAGGCCGTTGTGGAACGCGCGATCGATCAGGACATCGACGAGATCCGGCGCGGGTTGAAGCGTCGCGCGGTCGGCGACGATCTCCATGCCTATCATCAGGCCGCGTCCGCGCACTTCGACGATATGTTCGTGCGTTTCGGCCAGCTCGGAAAGTCGCGCGAAGAGATACGCGCCGACCTCGGCCGCGTTCGCTTGCAGCTCGCGCTCGACCAGGTCGAGCGTCGCGAGCGCCGCGGCGCAGGCGATCGGGTTGCCTCCGTACGTGTTGCCGTGGGCGCCGCTCGGCCAACGCTCCATGATCGAACGCCGGGCCACCAGCGCGCCGATCGGCAGGCCCGAGCCGAGCCCTTTGGCGAGCGTCACCAGGTCGGGTTCGACGCCCCAGTGCTCGCAGGCGAACATCCGGCCGGTGCGGCCGACGCCGCTCTGGACCTCGTCGCAGATCATCAGGATGCCGTGCCGGTCGCACAGCGCGCGGAGCCCGGCGAGGAAGCCGTCCGGCGGCACGAGGTAGCCCCCCTCGCCCTGGATCGGCTCGACCAGCACGGCGGCCACCTCGGACGGCGGCACCGGCCCCTCGAACAGCTGGTTCTCGATGTAATCGAGGACAGCGCGCCCTTGGTCCGCGCCGGCGAACAGCGGCCGGAGCGGATTCGGATAGGGCACGTGGGTGACTCCGGGCATGGTCGGAAAGAAACCTTTCACTTGCGTCGTCTTGCTCGACGTGAACGCGAGCGAGCCCATCGTGCGGCCGTGGAAGCTTCCTAAGAAACCGAGGAAGCGCGGCCGGCCGGTGGCATAGCGGGCGAGCTTGAGCGCCGCCTCGACCGCCTCGGTGCCCGACTGGCAGAAGAAGCTCATCGCGGGCTCTTGGAAAGGCGCCACCGCGGCGAGGCGCTCGGCGAGGCGGACCATCCCTTCGTGCCACCAGTCGCTCGAAATGTGGAGGAAGCGGTCCGCGGCGTCCTTGATCGCGGCCACCACCTCCGGGTGCGCGTGGCCGGTCGAGCAGACCGCGATGCCGGCGGCGAAATCGAGGAAGCGGTTGCCGTCGACGTCCCACACCTCGCAGCCCCGGCCGTGCGACATCGCGAGCGGACCCTCGCGCGGATAGGACGGGGAGATGACCTCGGCGTCGCGCGCGATCAGGGCGCGCGCCTTCGGTCCGGGCAGCTCGGTTTTCTGATGGCGGTTCATGATCTCTCCTAGGAAACCGGCAGCTCGACCGGACGCCGGTGCGCCTCGGAGGTTCGCGCATGGAGGTCGCGCAGGGTGGAGATTTCCTGCGCAGTGGGCTGCGGAACGATGTCTATGTTTTTCCCCAGCGCGAGCGGCCAACCGACCGCGGCGCGTGCCTCCTCGACCGAGACGCCGGGAAAGAGCGCGGTGAGCGTCAGCTCGAAGGGTTCAGGGGCCGGCGAGAGGATGCCGAAATCGGTGATCACCGCGCGCGGACGGCAGGCGCTGGTGCGGAAATCAAGCCGTTCGACGAAGCTCCGCGGCGTCGCCTTCATCACCACGAAGATCTGTTTCGCGTGCGCCGCGATCTCGGGCGCTCCGCCGGAGCCGGGTAGCCGGATCGAAGGATGCGCGTAGTCGCCGATCACCGTGGTGTTCAAGTTGCCGAAGCGGTCGATCTGCGCCGCGCCCAGGAAGCCGACGTCGACTCGGCCCCCCTGGAGGTAGAAGCTGAACACCTCGGGAAGCGGCACCACGCAGGCCGCCGTCTCGGCCAGCTCGGCGTCTCCGATCGAGAGCGGCAGCACGAGGGGTTTAGCGCCGATCGTCCCCGATTCGTAGATCAGGACGATCTCCGGCGCGTGGGTCAGGCGCGCGAGATTGCAGGCCGCGCTCGGCAGGCCGATGCCGACGAAGCAGACCGCGCGGTCCCTCAGCAGGCGTGCCGCCGCGATCGTCATCAGCTCGTCTCGCGTGGCTTCCATCATGCCGCCTCAGCGAGACTCGCCAGAAAACTCCGGTGATCAGCGGTCGCGAGCACGTGGCGCTCCATCCAGGGGAGAAAGCTTTCGCGCTCGCGCGAGATCGCGTCCCACCGTTGATAAAAGGCGTTGTCTCGGGCGTAGCGCCCAAGCGCGTAGGAGGGATGGGCGCCGCCCGGGCACCAGACGACCGCGCTCACGACCCAATGAGGGAGGAGGACGCCGTTGCCGAGCGGCGGCAGCTCGTCGACCACTTCTTCGACCGTGACCACGACGCATTTCGCGGCGAGCGCCGCTTCGCGCGTCGCGCCGACGATCCCCTCGATCGCGACGTTGCCTTTCCCGTCCGCGCGCTGAGCGTGGAGGATCGTGACGTCCGGGCGAATCGCGGGCACGGTCGCGAGGATCTCGCCGGTGTAGGGGCAGGCGACGCTCTTGACGTTCGGATTCGCGGCGGCGAGATCGGTGCCGAGATAGCCGCGCAACACGCCGAACGGCAGCCCAGAAGCTCCCGCCGTGAAGGCGGCGGCGAGGCCCGCGTGACTATGCTCGTCGAGCGCCAGAGGCTGAGGCCAGCCGTGCTCGACCGCGTCGCGCAGGCGGTGGAGCGAGCCGACGCCGGGGTTGCCGCCCCACGAGAAGGTGAGCGCTCTCGCGCAGCCCATGCCGATCATCTGGTCGTAGATCAGGTCCGGCGTCATCCGGATCAGATGCAGGCCGCGTCGCTTCTGGCGGATGATCTCGTGCCCGGCCGCGAACGGGATTAGGTGAGTGAACCCTTCGAGCGCGACGGACGCGCCTTCGGGCACGTAGCGCGCGATCGCTTCGGCGAGCGAAAGGGTCGGCATCGGGCTATTCCACCACGGTGCGCGACTGTTCGCGGAGGTAGAGCGCCAGGTAGTAGAACGACGCGATCCCCTTGCCGCTCGACCCCGAGCCCTTCCAGCCGCCGAACGGCTGGTAGCCCGGCCAGGCTCCGGTGGTGGCGCCGAACGGCCGGTTGGCGTAGGTGACGCCCGCCTCGATCCGCTCGTGGAACCAGGCCACGTCGTCGTCCGAGCCGAAGATCCCGGCGGTCAAACCAAGATCCGATTCGTTCGCGAGCCGCATCGCCTCGTCGCGCTCCTGGAAGCGATGGAGCAGGAGGATCGGCAGAAACAGCTCCTCGCGCCAGAACGGATGGTCGAGCGGCACTTCGACCAGCGCCGGCTCGACGTAGAAGCCGCGCGCGAGATTGCCTTCAGCGAGCTGTCGGCCTCCGGCGAGAAGCCTCGCGCCGTCCTTGCGGAGCCGGTCGATCGAATGGGCGTAGCGCTCGTAGGCCGAAGGACGGATCACCGGCCCGAGCCAATGTTCGCGCCGGGTCGGATCACCGATCCGGATCGCCGCGATCTGCGTTCGAAGCTTTTCGATCAGCGCGTCGGCGACGCTCTCGTGAACGTACAGCCGCGAGAGCGCGGAGCACTTCTGGCCTCCCATCCCGTAGGCGGAGCGCGCAATGCCCGCTGCCGCCCGGTCGAGATCGGCATGCTCGGTCACGATGCACGGGTTCTTGCCGCCCATCTCGGCGATGCAGGGTCGCGGGTAGGCACCCGAGGCCATCTGCCGGATAAGGCTCAAGCCCACCGCGGCCGAGCCCGTGAAGGTGATTCCGGCGACTTGTGGGTGCCGGCTGAGCGCCGCGCCGATTTCGGGTCCCGAGCCGCCGAGGTAGTGGAACACCCCGGCGGGCAGCCCCGCCTCGCGCACGCACTCGGCCAGCAGATGCCCCGCCCAAGGCGTCTCGGGGGAGCCTTTCAAGACGACGGTGTTGCCGGTGACCAGCGCGGCGGCCGCCGGCCCCCCGGCGAGCGCGAGCGGATAGTTGAAGGGCGCAATCACCGCCCAGACGCCGTAGGGGCGAAGGACGCTCCGGTTGCGCGATACGACGCCCGCGCCGGGGGTGAGCGGATCGTCCGGCAGGGGATGATCGAAGCCCCGGTTGCGCTCGAAGTCGTCGGCGTAGCCTAAGAAGAAATCGACCGTCTCCTGCGCCTCGCCGAGCGCCTCCATCCGGTTCTTGCCCACCTCCAGCGCGAGCGCCGCAGCGATCTCGTAGACCCGCCGCTCCAGGATCGCTCCGACCCGGCGCACGAGCCGAATCCTCTCCGCCGCGGGCGTCGCGCGCCAGGCGGGGAACGCGGCCTTCGCGGCGCGCATCGCGGTTTCCACGTCCTCTTCGCCCGCGAGCGCGAAACGGCCGAGGATGAGATCCGCATCGATCGGGCTCGCGCGCTCGACTTCCGACGCGCCGGCCGACTCGCGGCCATCGAGGAACAGAGAATGGCGGGCGTCGAGCCCCGCGCGCACGGCGCCAAGCGCCTGCTCGAACCGCTCGTGCAGCTCTTCCGGCGGGTCGTACATCGAGGAGTAGGTCAGGCGAAAACTCATCGGGTCATCCGGTAGAAGAGACGGGAAAATGCCGCGCCAGGAGAGTGTCGAGAAGCGCCAGCGCCTCCCCAAGCTCCTGCTCGTCGATCACGAGCGGCGGGGCGAGGATCAGGAGATTGCCGCGTGCGGCGAAGGATACGCCTTCCGCCCGCGCCTCGGCGAGCAGGGCTTTGAGCGGAGGAGCCATCTCGGGCCACGGGGCGAGCGGCTCGCGAGTCGCGCGGTCGGCGACCAGCTCGACCACCGCGAACAGGCCGTGGCCGCCGCGCACGTCGCCGATCACCGCGTGGCGCGCGGCCATGCTTTGAAGCTCGTCGAACATCCGCACGCCAAGCACGCGCGAGCGGTAGATCAGCTTTTCCTCCTCGTAAGCATCCAATGCGGCGAGGCCCGCGGCGCAGGCGAGCGGATGGCCGCAGTAGGTGAGGCCGGTCACCAGCACCTGGTGCTCCAAACGCGCGGCCACGTCGGCCGAGATCACCACTGCCCCGAGCGGCACGGAAGCGCCGGTCAGCCCTTTGGCGAGCGTCATCAGGTCGGGGCGTCCGGCCTCGCCGTAGCGCTGCCAGGCGAACCACTCGCCGCAGCGGCCGAACCCGCTCATCACCTCGTCCGCAATCAGGAAGACTCCCGCCTCCGCGGTGTGGCGACGCAACACAGGCCAATAGTTGTCGGGAGCCACGATGCCGTTCGTGCCGGCGTTCGGCTCCATCAAGACTGCCACGACCCGCTCAGCGCCCGCCGCGACGATCGCATCGCGAACGGCGCCCGCCGCACGCTCACCGCACTCTTCGTCGCTCCGGCCGCCGAACGGGCAGCGGTAGGCGTAGGGCGGCGGAACGTGGCGCACGCCCATCGCTTCGGCATCGACCTGCGCCTGGGTCCGAGCGTCGCCCGAGAGCGCACCGGCCAGGTGGCTCGCGCCGTGGTACGAGCGATCGCGGGTGACGACCCACCCGCGAGGCTTGCCCGCCGCCTGGCGCGCGATCTTCACCGCGTGCTCGTTGGCGTCGGCCCCGCCCGAAGTGAAGAACACGCGCCCGCCCGCAAACCCGGACAGCTCCAGCAGCCGGTTCGCCAGCTCCGCCCGCGGCTCGGCGCCCCAGGCGTTGGTCACGAAACACAACCGCTCGGCCTGAGCGCGGATCGCCGCCACCAGGCGCGGATGCTGGTGCCCGAGGTTGCTGCACTCCGCCAGGCTCGAAAAATCGAGGATCGACCGGCCGTCGGCGAGGAACAACCGGGCGCCCGACCCGCCGACGACGGCAGGAGCATCCCAATCCGCCTGGGCGCACCAGCTGTGGAGCACAACTTGCCGTTCGGGGAGCACTGCGGGGAGCGTAGAGAGGCCCGTCTTCGCTTGTCAAATGAAGGGGAAGCTTCAAGCAGCTCAGGTTCGATTCCTACACCGTCGCGACCGCGAGCCCGATCGACATCGTCATCCCCTCCGGAGCCGAGATAGCGCTTCGGAGCCACCAAAAGCCGCGCCGTCACCGTGGTGCAGAGGACATCGTCCGACCTGCGGCTGAATCCGCACCTCCACATGATCGTCCTCGATCGTCCTCGAGGGCACCTGGTGCGAAGAGGGCGGCGAACTCTCCTGGGAGGGGCTCGGGCACCTCCCAATCCTTCCGATCCTCAAACGGACTTGAACGAAACGCAGAACCTACAGATACTCTGCCCGCCACCCCGGGTGGCCGGTTTTGAAAAACGTTCCTCTCTGGCCGCGTTTGCCGTTCGGTGACACAGATTTCACACCGCGGCGGCGGGCGCATTTCTCACTGCCGAACACACCGGAGGAAGATTACTCAGTGGAGATTCCATCGGATCGACAGCAGAAGCTCCTCTCCTGGCTACGGCGACATGCTATCCGGCTGGCAACGGTTGAGGCCGGTTGTGGATCCGCTGATCTCCAGCCGCTGAAGCGAGTCATTGGCAGCGCGCGGATCGTGGCCCTGGGCGAAGCCACACACGGCACTCGCGAGTTCTTTCAACTCAAGCATCGCCTCTTGGAATTTCTTGTCACCGAGATGGGCTTTACAACTTTCGCGATCGAGGCCAACTGGCCCGAATCTCTGGCGGTAAACGACTATGTCCTACACGGACGAGGTGACCCGGCCAAGGTCTTGGCCGGGCTGCATTTCTGGACTTGGAACACAGAAGAGGTGCTCGATCAGATCCATTGGATGCGACGGTACAACGTGCACAACACACACAAGACCAAGGTGATATTCGCCGGTTTCGACGCGCAATTCACGGCGCTTGCAGCGACTACGATCAAGGGCTACCTCACCCGGGTAGATCCTGCTTTTGCCGCTGAGATCTCTCCGCGACTGATGCTATTCGAGAAGGAATGCCGCGATTACTCCGCCTTGTCCGAGGCGGACGTCGACGTGCTTCACTCTACCGTGCAGGACTTGGCGGAGCGACTACTGGCGGAGAAGCGAACCTGTGTCGCCCGATCCACGGTCCAGGACTGGCTTCTCGCTTGCCAACACGCCCGCATCTTGCGCCAAGTCGATGAGCAACGTCGAACCGGTGACGACGCAAAGACCCGCTACATGATCCGCGATCAGGCGATGGCCGAGAACGTCGCGTGGATCCTGGAGAATGAGGGCCCACGATGCAAGATGGTGGTCTGGGCGCACAACGGACACGTAGCTCGCGACCCGCGAGGCATCTTCGACGGGATGGTGGAGTCGATGGGTATGCATCTCGCGCGCAGGTTCGACCCAGAACTTGTCGTTGTCGGATTCGCCTTTGGCGAAGGCGCATTCCAAGCAGTGGTCAAGGAAGAAGGCAACAGGCGTCCCCTCCGCGAGGTCGGAATCGGACCGGCGCCAGAGGAGACCCTCGATGCCGTTTTGGCGCGGACCGGCATCCCCGTGTTTATGGTAGACCTCCGGCACGTGGACGAGGACGTGGCTCCGTGCCTCGAGGAACCACAAGTCACGCGGGAGATCGGGGCGTTTTTCGAGGGTCCAGAGGACATGCGCCAAACGATCGTCCCGATGGCGCGCTACGATGTGCTCGCCTTCATCGCCAAGACCACGCGGGCGCGACCAAACCCCTAGGCTTCAACGGCGACACTTAGCGAAGCGCGAGTTGGCAGAGCCAACCTCGCGCGCCGCCGTGCGCGCTCAACATCACTGAAAGAATACCAGCGGCTCCGCTGAGCATCGTCATGTCGCTTCTCGCGATATCGGCTATCTGGTCGACGCGATCTAGTAGGTGTGACTCGAGCTCGTCGCGAAGTAAAGCGGCTTCGTGCAACGCAGCGTAGCGCGCGAAGGCATCGGCGACGGCGAGCGTGCCGGCCACTCCGTGGCAGATTGCGAGCTCTTCGGAGCTGTCGTCGATCGGAAAGCTGAAGTCGGCATCGAACACGCGGCAGAACGATCGCATCGCTTCCTCGCCAAGGACCTGTAGCGAAGCATCGCCCAGCACTCTTCCGGCGTCCCAGAGTGTCCAAGCCACGCCTGGTGTGCCATAGCACCACGCCTGTCGACGGTCGGCAGCACCAGAGGCCCTCGCGCCGTCGCGCCCCACCGCTGGCCAAGTAATGAAATCTCCGTCGGCGAGATAGGCTTGATCCACAAGCCAATCACATGCGCGCCTAAGTGCTGGCCGGTAGTTCAGGCCGTCCTCAAATGTTTCAGCGGCATGCCGCAAGGCTGAAGCCACGCCGGTAACGCCGTGTCCCATTCCGGTGTTGATTCGACCAAGGTTGAAGGCGCTGGGCAAATCGATCTCGGCGCCGGCGCGCAGACCTTCCAAGCCTGGATCGTCACACAGGCGCGCCAAGTGTCGCGCTGCGGGAACGAAGGGTGTGGTAGCACCTATGTTTGTCGCGCCAGCAAGCACCAGTCCTGCTGGCCCACGGAAGAGGTCATAGTCGACCCATGCCACGGATGACGTACGCCACTGCACGTCCGTTAGCCATCGGCCCGTTTGATCGAGAAGGCGTTCGTAGAGCGAGGCAAAGTCGTCATCAATCGCAATTCCGGCGCGTACTCCGGCGAGAAAACCTCCCATTCCACCAAAGGAGCCCAGGGAGTGGATTTGATCGGGTAAATCATCCAACCACCGCCGCGCGACCTGTCGGGCCAGATGTACGGGTATCGCGTCCACGGAGTCCACAACGTATGCGAGCACCATCGGCCCGGAGTCGTGACCATAGATGCTTCGAGCTTGCCGCCCTGCAGCCGCATATCTCTCGAGGATGTCGACCGCGAGCCCTGCGACGCTGTCGATGCCGGAGGAATGGGTTTGACGCATATCGTCTCCTGAACTCGGACGGCGGCGAGGACGAGGGCGGTAACTCCCGCCTCGCCGCTGTGGGTCTGCGTCGAATGTGCAGCTGGCTACTTCTAGGAACGGCCGGACTGCAGCCGCTTGACCAGTTGCGCACCCGAAAGTCGCTCGAGTTCCCCTGGCAGAATAATCCTCTCAAACTCATCTCCTGCGCAGTGGGTGCACTTGCCCGTTCCACAGTCCGTGCAGTTGTCAGTCTTGCAGCGGGTGCAGTTGTCCGTGCCCCCGTCTGCTTGTGGTCGCACCACCACAGGCATTCGGACAAGCTGCACCTCGAGTTCTCGGATCCGCGCCGCAAGCGCGACAATGTCCGCTCTGGATGCAAGGTCGCTGGTGTCACTCATGGCTAATCACCGTCTCCTCTCTTAATGGGATATCTGCCGCACGCCGGGTGTGCAGCTGCTGCCTACTCGCGGGCACGGCCGGACTGCAACCGCTTGACGAGTTGCGCACCCGAGAGTCTCTCGAGCTCCCCTGGCAGAATCACGCTCTGGAGCTCATCCCCTGCGCAGCGGGTGCACACATTGGTCCCGCAGTCGGTGCAGTTGTCTGTCTTGCAGTTTGTGCACTTGTTCGAGCCTCCGTCGTCTCCTGCTCGCACGACCACAGGCATTCGAACAAGCTGCACCTCGAGTTCTCGGATTCGCGCAGCAAGCGCGACAATGTCGGCTCTGGATACTAAGTCACTGGTGTCACTCATGGCTAATCACTTTCTCCTCTCTTGGTGGGGTATTGCACGCGTGGAATGTTCGTCGTTGACGGACGGCGACCTGCGTTGGCGCCACGGACCCGTTCGGCAGCGAGCCACGTGAGCCGAGGGCGGCGAGGACAGCTGGGGCGATGCGATTCGCCATTGCCGACGCCGATTCGTCGCAGGGGAATCGTAGTTGGAGCTGAGAGGCAAGACGATCGCCGCTGCTGTGTGCGCGGTCGACGACAAGGAGCTGGTCAGGTGATGGCAACATCTCGATAACGTTCAATGGCGCGCTACCTGTCGTGCAACGCTCGATCGTGCGGATCACGTGAATGCTTTCAAGATCGCACGGCATAGGTGGTTTGTGGTCGTCTCGTAGGAGGTATACCCAGCGTGGCAACGCGTACCGGTCCCGGAGCCGTATCAAGGCGCGGAGTTTGGCTCGGCCCGGCGAGTCCCGGTCCCACAGCTGATCGGATGGCACACGCCACTGGGCCGGCGAAAGGACAATGCCCCCGTCTACCGAAATTCGGGGCACCGTGGCTTGCTCTGGTAGTAGTGTCCGCAGCAGTCCGAGCACGTGGCTCATGCGCTCGCAGTGCAATGGCCAATCAACGGGTGCGGTCGCGAGGAGAACGCGCGCAACTCGGTTCCACGGTGGCTCGAAAGTCCGCGTTGCGTGATAGACCGGCCATATCGGCTGTCCATCCACTTCGGCGCGCAATCGCCCTTCGATGCGCCGGATCACGATCGCATTCAGCGGGATGTAGATGCCCGGGTCGGTGCCTCCACGTAAGTACGCATCGGCGTGGGGATCACCGGTCCATGCACGCGTGTAGATTGGGCGGCGCACGGCGTTGGCTGCTCCGTCCGTCAGCGGAGGTATCAACAACTCAACAAAGAGAATCCCGGTTAACTGCTCCAGCTGGCGCAAGAAGGCACGGTAGGCCTCCACGTGCGGGATGACCCCGTGCATGTCCGACAATGTGTCTGCGAATCGGGCATCGAGCACGCCTGGCGGCCTCGAGTCCTCGAGAACGGCGGTGAATCCCGCGCCCGGCGTCGGCACGCGAACAAGGCAGTCGACTGGCCAGTTCAGCACGCCGCTCGCGGCGCCCCACTCGTCGAGCAGATCTGAACCGATGACTACCTCGGTGGCGTGTCCAGCCCTTTCGACGAGCTCGCGGGCCAATTCCGCAAACCGAGAGTTCGGAGATGCTGGAAAGGGCTTACGGTCCGCAGTTTCCGTATCCTCGCGGTTTGATGTGGGCTTGTCGTCAACGGCCATCTCGTCCCTGAGGATCTCGCCAATCGACCACGATCGCGCGGATGTCGGGACGGGCCACCGACCACGGTCGGCCATGTCGTCCCTGTCCCTCATCAGGCTCAGTACACGGAAGGCTTGCGACACACCTCGCTGCAGTTCCCGGGCGAGGTCTCCCGATATTCCGGTTTCGGCGTACCGATACACGTCGACCCAGCCGCCTTGGCCGTCCTTGACGCCTACCACGCGGGCAAAGGTTTGACCGGGCGTCGCCCGTCGTTCCAGCCGGATTAGGGGCTGTGCGCTCGGTTGCAAAATTCCCAGAATCACGAGGTGTCGGACAAACCCACGAAGCGCGAGCCGCTCATCCCGATTCACACAGCCGACGGCCTGCGCGAGCTCTCCGAACGTCTGGACAACGTCATACAACGCCGCAAGAATGCCGTCGAGCAATAGTGTGCGCTGGACTGAGACTTGGGTTTGCTCCCTGTTCTTGTCCAACTCTACGCATACGAGACGCCCGTCAACATCCCAATGCAGCGGATTCACGGCGAGTCGACTCTCGGACGTCGGCCAATCGTCCGGCGGATTCGCCAGCGCCAGACGCGGTGCACGAACGTTCTCCGCCCACTGCGCGGTGAACCGCTCGGTGACCGCCGGCGGCTGCAGTCTGCCCGGGGCTCCGATCGTGAGCAATGCGACGTGGCTCAGCCATCCCCTCGGCGTGCTCCCGGTGGCCGCACGCGCCACGCGGCGCCACTCGTGTTCGCAGTGGTGCCGGCGTGATTTCCGGTTGAGCTGCGACGCAAGCTCCGGTTCCTCCGGGTCTTGTGGTGCAAGCAGCGCCCTGGCCACCCGAGACTCGTGACTGATCTGCTCGGGAAGGAGCAATAGTCGATCCTGCTCCTGCGCGAGATCCGCTTCGACCTCCGCCGAAAACATCGCGTGCGCGCGATCTCGATCGACCATCGCCACAAGGGCCTGAACCAACTCTTCATCGCCGTCGGACAACCCGCTCACCGTGAGCAAGCGCTCGCGAGACACCTTCGCGATCAGATCTCCTCGATGCAGACTCCGGCGAACGGCAAGCAGGAAAGCCCGATCGTCGCGAGAGACGGCCGGTTTCGGCACAAGCTGTTCGCCGATTCGCTCGGCGAGTTGGATGGCGCACGCGTGGCGCATCTCCTCATTGCGTGCAAGGCGCTCGGCCTTCTCAAACAGTGCCGGACTCGCGCCCGCAAGCCAGTACCGGATCGGCAATCCCGCGACACGCAGCAGGGCGGAGCAGCCGAGAGGCGCCTCACCTGCGAGCATCGTCGAAGATCCGTTCAGAAAGCGACTCGGCCAATAGCGCCTGCTCAGTGCGGGAAAGCGCCGCACGGTTCCAGTGGAAGATCACGTAGAAGGCGGCTGCCGCACGCGGACCCAGAGAAGCGCCTGGCTGGCAGAAATAGCCGGAGCGCCACCGGTCGGCGCCCGCGAGAAGAGCACTGTCATGATGAGCGACGATCGCCTTGACTGCGGGGTGAAGCTCGTCCAGGATCCGGTCCCTGCGAGACCACGCATCGCGGAGCTCGCCGGCGACTTTCGCATACAGAGGCAGAGACACCTTGTCAACTCCCAACTGTCTTCCGGCCATTTCCCGAATGCGGTCCCAGACGCCGATGTCTTCCCATCCGGTGATGTCGAGACCGGCGAACACCGTCCGCAGCACTGCCAGCGACACCAGCCAGGCTGGGCTGATCGCTTCACCGTGGACCGCACGGCAGGAGTGATAGTCCAGCCAAATAAGCGAGTCGACGGTGAAGAGCGCGTGGACGAGACTCATCGATCGCGGACCGCCGAATAGCTGGCTCTCCGGCTCATACACTCCCGGCTCGACGTAGTCGATCAGCCCCTCCGCTCGCCAGCGCCGCACCTCGGCGCGCACAACGCCCGCCACGTCGGCAGATCTCGCCGCCGCTGCGGTCTGAAATCGCAGCCTCATCCCGGGTGGCTTGTTCATGAAGAAGAAATCGTCGACGGCGGAGTCGCTCAACAGTTGCCTGGCGAGCCACGCTATCTGCAGGCAGAGCTCGCGACGAGGCCCCAACGCCTCCTGCGGACGAATTCCGATCTGGAGCCAGCCGTTGCCGGCTTGCCCTCGCCGTGCGGCCAGCGCTTCGAGGCCGGCCCGCACGAAGACATCGCGGGCCTGGTAGAGCTCGTCGGAGTACCGTTCACGCCCTGGTGGTCCTGGCTCGGTGGTCAGACTGTGCGCGCAGACGGCAAGGAAGTCAGAGAGAGATGAGGCATGAGCGGTGACGTCCAAGGAGGTATCCCGGTCGTCGCATTCCTCGACTGCGAGCCTGAGGTTCTTCAGGAACGCGTCGGTCTGATTGACAGGGCTGCCAGGTGCTGCCATGCGAACCTCAAAGTTAGCTGAGGCAGGGACTCCATTTGGGCCGTTTCTCGATACGCTTATACGCCAGCGCCTTCCGGCGTGCGTGTTCTGGCCCACGCTCCAGGCTCCAACACTTCAGCGGGGTTCACATGCGGCCACACATGAAGCGACCGAACTCTGGGAGAGTCAGTATCTGACTGCACCTGAGGTCTTGTCAAGAGGTGTGTAAACAGCGGTATTTCAAGCATGCTATTGAGGTGCGGTTTCTGGCCATGGGGCGTTCGACCCAGGATCGGATCTTGATCATCTGGCATTTGGAAGAGGAGAATTGGGTTCGTATCATAGGGGCACGAGCTGCCACTCCTCGTGAGCGGAGGATTTATGAATCAGGAGAATAAAGTGGAGGGTGCGGACGAGATGGAGGCGGAGTACGACATCCGAGGCGGAGTGCGCGGGAAATACGCCGAGCAGTACCGCCAGGGAACCAACCTCGTCTTGCTCGACGCCGACGTCGCCGCGGCGTTTCCGGACACGGCCGCCGTCAACCGGGCGCTCCGGCTCCTGATCGAGGTGGCTCGGCAGCAGGTGCGAACCGAGGCTGCGTAAGCCGGCTCGCCCTCACACCCGTTCGAGCCCCACTATTCCCGCAAACTTGCGACCCACCCAACCCGCGGTGTCGGAGACGTTCTCGATGGCCATTGGCGGGCCTCCTTGGGAGACATGGAGTCTATGGCATCTTCGCCGCCCTCACGGCAACCGCAGATCTGGTGGGAGACTCCGAAAACCAACGAAACGGCGGGGAAGTCTCCCCGCCGTTCGGCGAACCTGAAGAACCGTCCTGAGTCGTCTTAGAAGCGGAACAGCACGCCCGCGTTGACCGCCGGACCGGACAGGTCGAGGTCGACCTTGCCGTTCACATCGGGGTCGCTTGCGTCGTCATTCTCGATCGTCGCATCGACTTTCCGGTACATCCCCTCCGCGAAGAACGCCGGGCCGCCGTTGGCACCCCCGACGTGGAATCCGACGAGACCGTACCAGCCGATCTCGTCCTTGATCTCGAACCGGTTGGTGTCGAGCACGTAGTAGGAGGCGCCCGCACCGACGTAGGGTTGGAATCGGTTATCGGGCGCGAAGTTGAAGGACACGCCCGCCTCGGGCACGGTCGCCCGGACCTTGAAGCGACCGGTGCCGTTGTCGATCAATTCGTTGACGTTCTCGGAGATGTCGGGGAAATGGCTGCCGCGCAGCTCAAAGCGCCACGGCCCGTTGCCGAAGCCGAACTTGACGCCGCCGCCCGCGGTCGAGTTGAGAGCCTTGGTGTCCCAGTACGTGCCATAGAGACCGAATTCGGTGGCCAAGGCCGGGCTGGCCAATAGCCCCGCGAGCGTCAGTATGGGAAGAAGCTGTTTTATTTTGGTCATTGGACCTCCTTCATAAGGCCCCGCACGCAACATGAGCGGGCCCGGTTCGATCCTGCGGGAACGGATCGCCCGGCGGTTGTCCCACTCCCCCTGGGAGCTGTTCGCACCCGTCCGCGCCGCTCGCGAACCGAATGCGTTGAAAACACGCCGAAAGCAAGGGCGATGCCGCCTCGCGCTCCTCGCCTGGAACTCGGGCGTTGGTTGCGCGGTTTCGGCAAGATCGGCACGCCGCGGCGGAAAGTTCGGCGCACGGAACCTCGGCGTGGTAAAAAGCTCCCTAGAAACTCTTGCCGAAAAGGGAGTCACCCGATGAATCGATCGATCCGATGGGGCGTCGCGTTGTGTCTTCTTGCCGGCGTGGCCGGTCCTGCCGAGGCGAAAGTCACTCGGTATCTCACGGGGAACGCGGCCGATGCGGTGGCATCGTTGACCGGGCCGGCGCACGATCTCGGCGGCGGCGGACTCGACGTGGACGCGGCGATTCAATGGATGATCGATCAGGCGCGCGGCTGCACCTCGTGCTCGACGAAGATCGACGTGGTGATTCTGCGCTCGAGCGGTTCGGATGGGTATAACGCGTCGGTCGCGGCGATGAACGGCGTCGATTCGGTCGAAACCCTGGTAATTACGAGTGCCGCGAGCGCCAACACCGCGGCGGTCGAGACCACGGTCAAGAACGCCGAGGTGGTGTTCTTTGCCGGCGGCGACCAGTGCGATTACGTGAAGAACTTCAAGGGCACCCTGGTCGAGACCGCGGTCGAATTCGTCTACGCCAAGGGGGGCGCGGTCGGCGGCACGAGCGCGGGGCACGCGATCATGGGCGATTTCACCTACGACGCCTGCTCGGGCAGCGCCCTGTCGAGCGACGCGTTGGCGAACCCTTACGCTCGCACGATCACTTTTACCTACGACTTTTTTCATTGGAACCATTTGCAGGGCACGATCACCGACAGCCATTTCGTCACCCGCGACCGGATGGGGCGGACCATGGCGTTCCTCGCGCGCCAGATCCAGGACGGCCGGGCGACCAGCGCGCTTTCGATCGCCGTCGACGAGGCGACCTCCGTGGTGGTCGACCGGAACGGGCTCGCTACCGTGATGGGCACGGGCGCCGCCTACTTCGTGCTCGCCGACCATGCCCCGCAGGTCTGCCGCGCGAAAACACCGCTGACCTATTCCGGGTTCAAGATTTGGAAGGTGACCCCGGGCGGCACGTTCAACCTCGCCGTCCGTCCGACCACCGGCTACTACCTGCGCAGCGTTTCGAACGGCGTGATCGACGCCAATCCGTATTGAAAAGCACCTCCTGGTCGGGCTCGCGCTCTGCCTCGTCACAGAACGTTCCAGAACGGCAGGTAGAGCAACCCCTGGCGGGCGTAGCCGAAGATCGTCACGCGAGGTTCACCGGCCGACGCTCGCGGGAGTGAGTTATGCTTCGAATGCTCCAATCAACCTTCGCCGAGGGACAACCCAGGAGGTGCGAAATGCGACTCAAGCTCCGTATTGTCGTCGTGGCTTCGACGTTTTCCGTGCTGCTCGCCTGTGCGCCGAAGGAGGCCGCCCCGCCGGCCACGGAGGCTGCCAAAGTTCCCCAGGAAGAAAAACCAGGAAAGGTGGCAAGGGTTGCGGACCCCGTGGCCTGCGAGAACCTGGGGATACCGCCCCCATCCACGCAGTTTCCTCCGGGGTTCGACTACCCGCAGCCCGCCACCAAGATTCAATCTTGGGTGACTCCGGGACAGGGCCCTCGCATGCGCTTTCACGCCTACTGCGTGTTCGCGGGTTTGAATCAGCCGGCCAATGCGGCGAAAGACCCGACCTGGCGGACCTGGGGAACCTCGACCCAGGCGTTTCCCTACCAATACAACCCCTGGAAACCTTCGGCCGATGCGCCGGCAAACGCCCCTCCGGTCTTTCGGCCGGTGACGCTCAACGCCAAGAACCTGGCCAATGCGCAGGTGGGCGGGGTCGGGGCGATCAACAACCCAGCCCCGATTTACGGTGTGAACGCGGCGATCGTGGCGAACTCCAAGTACAAGGCCTGCCTTCAACCGATCCCGAAGACGAATCCGCCGCTCTACGCGCTCAAGGACGGCACCCGCTTCCAGAGCAACGGCGACATCATGGTGGCCGCGGTGAGCTACAACCAGTCGGCGCTCAACAACATCCTGCTGAAGGGCCTCGCGAGCGCCCCGGTGCTCGACGCCCTGTTGCCGGCGAAAACCAGCCCGTCGACGACCATTCAGCCGTTCCCTTCGACCTCGATCGTGCTCAAGGTGATGCTCTGGCCGGTTGCGGGAGGAGGTTCCACCTGGACGGCCGTCACCGCCCTGCCGATCTGGGATTGGGAAAAGAACCCGCCGGGCTCGGCGGCCGACGGCCGGTACGCCGGCTATGAGATGCAGAACTTCTGGACCCGGGCGGTCGCCATCTCGAGCGGTCCTCCGGGACCCGCGGAACAAAAGCGGGTGCAATTCCTCTACGGCGTGCTCGATCCCAACGGCAATCCGCTCGGCCCGAACACCTACAACTCCGCCGACCGCGTGACGCTCGATCGCTTCTACAGCAAGAAATATACGGACACGGACCTCGCGGCGCTTTCCAACTGCGACCGCGCGATCCTCGACGCCTCGGCCTACTGGGCCTATAACCGGGCGTTTCAAGCGGGGGACTCGCTGGCGCTGGTCGCGATGCACGTCATCACCAAGGAGCCGCAGTCGGATTGGACCTTCCAGTCCGCCTGGTGGCATCCGGACGCCCTGGCCTGCAGCAACCCGGCGAGCAACCGCTACTGCGGGCATCGCCCCAACTCGGTACCCGGCGGCGATCAGACCTACAAGAACTACATGATCACGACCACCTACGGCACGACGCAACAGCGGGGCAATACCAACTACTACGCGCCGCCCGGAACCGTCGGGCCGATCTGGCCGGTCGCCTACAACCCGTACATCGAGTTGGCGGCCTCGCACCCGATCACCACCAATTGCATGAACTGCCACCACCGCGCGGCCTGGCCGCCCGACACGCCGGCCACCAAGCCGGATGCCGGGCGCTCTTCCACCTATCTCCAGACGAGTCCGCCGAACCCGAACCCGCTGGAAACGTTCCAGTCGAACAACGGGATCTTCAACGGCCTCACCATGGTCGATTCGATGTGGGCGGTCTCCGACCGGGCGGGATACCCCACTACCGGAGCGGAGACGGCGGCGCCGAAGCCGAAGTAGCCGGAGGGGAGGCCCAGCGGGTAGAGTCCGCTCTCCCCGGGCTCTGCCCGGATCTTTCCGGAGGATGGATATGGCTATTCAGAAGGTGGGCGTCCTCGGCTGCGGCCTGATGGGCGCCGGGATCGCCGAGATCGCGGCGAAGGCGGGCTGCGTCACGGTGGTGCGAGAGGTGAACCAGGCGTTTCTCGACAAGGGGCTGGCCCGGATTGCCGGCTCTCTCGGCAAGGCCGTAGAGAAGGGCAAGCTCGACGCCGCGGCGCGCGACGCGGCGCTGGCGAATCTGACCGGCACGACCGAATTTGCCGACCTCGCCGATTGCGACCTGTTGGTCGAGGCGATCGTCGAAAACGTCGAGGAAAAGAAAAAGACCTTCGCGGCGCTCGACGAGATCGTCAAGCCCGAGGCGATCTTCGCCTCCAACACCTCCTCGCTCACCATCACCCAGCTCGCGATGAGCACGAAGCGGCCGGACCGCTTCGTCGGGCTCCATTTCTTCAACCCGGTGCCGGTGATGAAGCTGGTCGAAGTGGTGCGCACGATCCTCACCTCCGACGCGGCGTTCGACGCGGCGTTCGAGTTCGCCAAGAAGGTCGGCAAGGAGCCGATCGCGGCACGCGACAACTCGGGCTTCATCGTCAACCGGCTGCTCGTCCCCTACCTGCTCGACGCGATCCGCGCGCTCGAAGAGGGGGTGGGCTCGGTCGAGGACATCGACAAAGGGATGCAGCTCGGCTGCGGCTACCCGATGGGGCCGTTCACCCTGCTCGATTTCGTCGGCTTGGACACGACCCTCTTCATCGCCGACATCATGTTCGAGGAGTACCGCGAGAAGCGCTTCGCGCCGCCGCCGCTGCTCAAGCAGATGGTGCTCGCCGGCCGCCTCGGCCGGAAGAGCGGGCGCGGGTTCTACGACCACGCCCGGTAGGGGCGAGATTTCCTCGCCCCGGTTCGCGGCCGGATGGGGTCCAACACGCGAGGGGCGGGGGAACCCCGCCCCTACGGCAGGTCCGTTTCGTTTTACCGCACGTACCCCAAACCGCGCAGGCGACTCTCTTCCTCCGGGGTGAGGTCGCCGCGTTTCGTCGGTTTCGGCAGGTCGCGCCGGTCGGCGAGGAAACGTTGGAGCAGTCGTTCCAGCTCGGCTTCCTGAGGCAGACCCTGCCCCGCGCGATTGACGTTCTCGCCCGGGTCCGCGCGCAGATCGAAAAGAGAAGCGCCGTCGGGGAAGAAGCGGGTATTGCCGCTCGACTGGATGTATTTCCACTCCGCCGTCCGCACCATCAGCCCCAGCCTCCCAGCGTGCTCGGCGAATACCGCGCGGCGGCCCGTGCGTCCCGCTCCGGTGAGCTTGGCCAGATCCTCGCCGTCCTCGGGCGGGATCGGCAGCTCGAGCGCGCCGAGCAGAGTGGGAAACAGATCGATCGTCTGCACCAGGCCATGGATCGGCCGGCCGGTCCGTTCGCGTCCCGGCCAGCGGATCATCATCGGTACGTGGGTCGTCGTGTCGTGAAGCCCGACGTGCCGGAACGACACGCCATGCTCGCCCAAACTCTCTCCATGATCGGCGACCAACACCACCAGTGTGTCGTCGAGCAGATTTCTGCTGCGCAGGAAATCGAGCAGCCGGCCGACCTGATGGTCGAGATAGGCGACTTCGCCGTAGTACAGGTCCTTGTTGGCCCCCAGCACCTGCTCGACGAACGCGCGCGGGCCGGGCGTGCGGAAGGGAATCCAGGTGGCGACGGGGGAGAGGCCGGCCGGAGCGCTCGGCTCGTAGCCGGAGGCGAACGGCTCGGGGGGCGTGTGGGGGGTGTGCGGATCGAACAGATGGAGCCAGATGAAGAACGGCTTCGGAGAGGTGGCGGTGGCGGGCGGCGTCGCGGGCTTCGCCCGGGCGGCGAGCCAGTCGATCGTCATGTCGACCGGGAGCTCACCCGCGAAATGCTCGGCCGCCCGGGTCATCTCGTCGAACCCCTGGCCGAGGCCGGAGTTGACGTCCTGAAGATGGCTCGCGGAGAGCACCGCCATGGTCGCATAGCCCGCCTGGCGCAGATGCTCGGCGAGGGTGACCTGCGTGCGCGGCAGGGGAGTTTCCAGGTCGTAGACGCCGTGGTTCTTGCCATAAAGGCCGGTCATGATCGAGACGAAGCTCGGGTTCGTGACGTTGAACGCGGTGTAGGTGTCGAGGTAGACGTCGGACTCGGCGCCCAGGGCGTCGATCTCAGGCGTCAGGCTCGGTTTTCTCCCCCAGGCGCCGACCGCGTCGGCCCGTAGCGTGTCCACCCCGATCAACAGGATGTTCGGCCGTTTCGCCGTCGGTCGCTTGGACGGGGCCGGCAAGGCCTGCCGGCCGTAGACGGCGGGGCTCCCCCAGAGGAGTCCCGGAAGCTTTCCTCCGGAGCGCTCGCCGGTGCCGAGCACCTCGAAACGAAGATCCGCATTGACGCCTGTCCAACGGGCGAGATCGATCGTCACGGTCGGCGGCGCGAACGTCCGAACGGGAGGCGCCTCGGCGCGGTAGACCTCGGTGGGCGCGGCGGTCCCGCCGGCGGGACGAACCGTCACCCGGTAGCTACAGGCGCACGGGCGCTCGAAGCCGAGCGGCACGAAGGAGAGATAAGGAGCCGCCCCGAGCTTTACCCGCCACCGGACGCGGGAGGCCGCGACCTGCTCGATCGCGCGGATCTGGCCCGCGGGGCGGTGAGGGAAGTTGACCAGCTGTTCCGGGGGCACGCGCGCCATGTCGCGCACCTCGGCCGCGCCGAGAAACGAGATCTTGGCCGTCGTGGGATGAAACCAACGATTCGCGACTGGGGTAACCTCGGTGTCCGGCCGCACAGACCAGAGATCGACCCGCTCCCAGGCGTCCGGAGCTTCGGCGGTCCGCGACTTGCAAGCCAAGGGGCCGAGGATCGAGAGCCCGACGCCGATGAGCAGGGCGATTCGGCTCGGAGTGCGAAAGGGAGCGAACAGACGTCTCACGGCGCGGCAGCATAACCCGGCCGTGGTTCTAGAGATGACCGAACGGAGAGTAGTGGTTTCGTTTGTCCCGCAGCGACTGGCTGCTGCCGAAGGCGCCCGAAGGAGCGAGGAGGCAAACGAAACCACTACCGAACGGAGAGCGAGATGACCCGAGGTTGCCACCTCTTACTTGTCTTGGCGCTGATCGCGCCGGCCTGTCTGACGGCCCAGAAACCGGCGCCGGAACGCCAGCCGAAGCAGCTTCAAGGCCAGCCAGCCCCGGCCAGCACCGATCCCTGGGAGTCTTTGCGCGCTGTGCGCGCCGACCTGGCGGAAGCTGGGACCTTGCAGGCGAATTTCACCCAGACCTACGTGCCGGCCGGCTTTACCTCCGGAGAGAAAGAGTCGGGCAAGCTCGCGCTCGCGCTCCCCGACTGTCTGCGCTGGGACTACCAGGATCCGTATCCGAAGAGCTTCCTCCTCTGCGGCGGCAACGCCTGGGCCTGGAATCCGCAGGACAAAACGGGGCGCCGCTACGGCGTCGACCGCAAGACCGAGCCGGGGCTTGACCTGCTGCTGCTCGGCGTCGACGACCTGAAGACCCGCTATAAGGCATCGGCGCGCCCGCTCGACGGCGGCCGGACCGAAATCTCGCTCGCGCCGAAAGCGAAAATCTCGCCGATCAAAGACGCCATCCTGGTGGTCGAAGGCAAAGGCGCGGCGGGCGACCGCCGCCTGGTCCAGGTCTCCTACCGCGACGGCGAAGGGAACCAGACCCGCTTCGACCTGGGCGACTACCGCGAGATGCCTCGCCGCGGCACCACCTTCTCCCCGCCCTCCGGCATCAAGTGGGAGGACGAGCGGTAGGGGGACGCTTGTTCGCGTCGGCACAAGCAAGCGGGTATACTTCCCCGCCCAGGGGACACCGCAAATCATGGCCGCCGAAAACTCTTTCGACATCGTCTCCACGGTAGACTTTCAGGAGATCAAGAACGCGGTGCAGCAGGCTGCGAAGGAGATCTCCACGCGTTATGACTTGAAGCACGCCGGGGCGACGCTGGAGCTGGAAGGCGAAGAGATCGTGCTCGAAGCCTCCGACGAGTTCAGCGTCGGCCAGGCGCTCGAAGTGCTGAAGACGAAGCTGGTCAAGCGTAGCGTCAACTTGAAGTCGGCGCGCTACGGCAAGGTCGAGCCCTCGGGCGGCGGGCGGGCAAAGCAGCGGATCACCTTCCAGCAGGGCATCCCGATCGAGACCGCAAAGAAGATCGTCGCCGAGATCAAGACCCGGAAGCTCAAGGTCCAGGCCTCGATTCAGGGCGACACGGTGCGGGTCTCGGGCAAGGCGCGCGACGATCTGCAGACCGTGATCGCGATGCTGCGGGGTCTCGACGCGGACGTCTTGGACGTTCCACTCACCTTTACCAATTACCGGTCGCTGTGAGCAGCCTCCGCGCGCTCCGAGGGCGTTTCGTGGGTAGTGGTTTCGTGTGTCTCCTCGGCCTTGGGAGTTTTCTGTCGGCGCCTGCTTTCGCCGTTTCGACCGGCGATCCCGTGGCGATCTCCGGCAGGGTGACCGACACCGGAGGGCACCCGCTCGGCGGTTTGCGCATCGTTCTCGAAGCCTCGCGCAAGAGTTTGCGGCGGAGCGAGAACGAGGTACGGCGGGTCGCGGCGAACACGGACGCCCAGGGGTCGTATACGATCTCCTGGCCCTGGGACCCCTACTTCAACCGGTTCGAGATCCAGGCCGGCGTGGCGATTCGACGGGGCAAGGAAGAAAAGTTCGAAGTGTTCGAGCGCCAGAGCCTGTCGGCTCGCCAACTGGAGACCGGGGCGGTTGCCGTCCCCGTGATCATCCGCGAGGGCGAGCGGCTCGCCAAGCTCCGCTCGTTCGAGACCCAGGTGCGCTCCGACGACGAGCGCCGGGTGTTCGCCGAGCTCGGCCAGCCCGACGAGGTTCGAATCGTCGAGTATCCCGACCGGCGCGAGTCGACCTGGTGGTATTTCGAGGCCGGACGCGCCTACCGTTTCGAAGCCGGGCGGTTGGTGCAGGTCATCCCTTTCGATCCGATCCGGAAGTTTTGAGCGGCAGACCCAAGAGAGGCCCCGACGTGGCGACCGATCCTCACCTGCTGGACCTGGCGGCCGATCCTCTGGCCCGTGACGTTCCTCGGACCGCCGCCGGGCCGCCGGTCTCGCCGGCTCGTTTCTTAAGCCTGGTCGCCGACAAGCTGGCCGCGACCGAAGAGGTGTTCCGCTTCCACCTGGGCTCGGACGTGCCGTTCATCCACCAGGCGGGGGTCTACATCGCCGAAGGCGGGGGAAAACGGGTGCGTCCCGCGCTGCTGCTGCTCTGCGCCCGCCTGCTCGGTCACGACGGCCCGGAAGAGATCACCTACGCCGCGGTGG
>Ga0268264_10000555_pt1 | contig 46158 bp, 53 predicted proteins | sample KBSSwiS32_FD_190357 | JGI IMG/M metagenome (GOLD analysis project Ga0268264, IMG submission 190357) | Switchgrass rhizosphere microbial communities from Kellogg Biological Station, Michigan, USA - KBS Switchgrass S3-2 (SPAdes) (version 2) | ecosystem: Host-associated > Plants > Roots >... | reverse complement strand
CGCGCCTGCCTCCCCGAGCGCCATTATCCCCGAGGTTCAAACGTCGATCCCAGAAACGTCCGCGCAATCTCTCTCCGTCTTGTTTCGCCTGCTGGTAACGCTATCAACAACGGCAATGCAAGCGCGCGACACCCGTCCGCGGTTCACGACGTCAGGACAGCGCCCGCGCGATGCCGCCCCCCAAGCCAAAAATGACCGGATCCACGGTGCGCAACCCCGAAGTGCGTGGCCAGCGGCGGAGTGGCGGCGGTCCAACCGTGGCCGACGTCGCGCGCCGTCTCCTCGTGTATTAACGCTACCAAAGATCGCAACGATCATGATCACGGGGAGAGGTTCGATGGCTTTTGGTTTTGTGCGTACGGCGCGTGCGCTTACTCTAGCCGGTGTCGCCACTGTTGCGCTGGTCCCAATTGCCGCATCGGCGCAGGACAGCGTGGCCAAAACCGGCCCCGTCGCAGCCGAGCCGCAGGATCAGACCTCCGCCCAAACGTCGGATATCATCGTCACCGGAACGCTTGTCCGCGGCGTTGCCCCTCCGGGCGCGAGCCCGATCACGGTCGACGAAGCCGCGATCGGACACTGAAATGCTGCGGAAAATCCTCAAGATCGTCGGTTGGTGGCTGCTGGCGCTGCTGCTGCTGTTCGCGGTCGGAGTGTGGCGCAACTGGGACACAATTCAGCGCGTATTCCTGGGTGGGGTCAAGGTCTACGAAACCGTCCCGCCGAAGGTGCCTGCGGACCTCGATCGCCCGGCGATCCTGGTCTTCTCCAAGACCAGCGGGTTCCGCCACGATGAGGCGATCCCCGCGGCCAATGTGCTGCTCGACGCGATCGCGAAGGAAAAGCGCTGGGGTATCTACCGGACCGAGAACGGCGCGGCGTTCAGTCCCGAAATTCTCGACCGGTTCGACGCGGTGGTGTTCAGCAACACCAGCGGCGACGTGTTCACGCCGAAGCAGCGCGCGGCGTTCCGGGCGTTCCTCGAAAACGGTGGCGGCTGGGTCGGGATTCATGCTGCAGGCGACAATTCGTACGAAGCCTGGGGCTGGTATGTCGACGAGGTGATCGGCACGCATTTCGTCGGCCATCCGATGGACCCGCAGTTCCAGCAGGCGGCGGTGCGGATCGAGGATCGGACCAATCCCGCCACGCGCGACCTGCCCGCCGAATGGCGGCGCACCGACGAGTGGTATTCGTTCGACAAATCCCCGCGCAGGCCCGGCATCGCCGTGCTCGCGACTCTCGACGAGGGCACATACCGGCAGAAGGGCATGTTCGGGCAGGAACTGGCGATGGGGAAGGATCACCCGATCGTCTGGGCGCATTGCGTCGGCAAGGGACGCGCGCTCTATTCGGCGCTCGGCCACACCGCCGCCACCTATCGCGAACCGGACTATCGCAGGCACCTGACGGGAGCGCTCGACTGGGCGCTCAAACGCGACGGCGAGGGGTGCGGCCCGAGGGTCGCGGCACCCGAGGTGGCGCGATGAGCGCCGACCCCATCCGCTACGGCATGATCGGCGGCGGGCAGGGCGCGTTCATCGGCGGCGTCCACCGCACGGCGGCGGCGATCGCGGGCAACTGGCGGCTCGTGGCAGGTGCATTCTCCTCGACGCCCGACAAGGCACGCGCCTCGGGCGCCGAGATCGGGGTCGACCCGGCGCGCAATTACGGCTCGTGGGCCGAGATGCTGAATGCCGAGGCCGCGCTGCCGCCGGGCGAGCGGATCGAGGCGGTGGCCATCGTCACCCCCAATCACATGCACGCCGCCCCCGCGATCGCCGCCATGGAGGCCGGGTTCGACGTCATCATCGACAAGCCGCTGGCCGATACCATGGCCAATGCGCGGGCCATCGCCGATGCGGCGACGCGGACCGGGCGGCGGATCGCGGTAACCCACACCTACACCGGCTATCCCCTGGTCAAGCAGGCGCGCGCGCTGGTGGCCTCGGGGCAGTTCGGCAAGGTCCGCCGCGTCGCGGTCAGATACACCCAGGACTGGCTGAGCCGGGCGAGCGACCTGGAAGACAACAAGCAGGCCGAATGGCGGGTCGATCCGGCGCGGTCGGGCGAGGCCGGCGCGTTCGGCGACATCGGCACGCACGCCGCCAACCTCGTCGAATTCATCACCGGCGAGCGGATCGTGTCGCTCTGCGCCGAACTGACCATGCTGCCCGGACGGCGGATCGACGACGACGGTGCGGCGCTGATCCGCCTCTCGGGCGGGGGCAAGGGAACGCTGACTGCGAGCCAGGTGCTCGTCGGCGACATCAACGGCCTCGCCATCGACATCTGGTGCGACGAGGCCGGGCTGCACTGGTACCAGGAAGAACCCAACACGCTGCGTATCGGCTATCGTGACAGGCCGACCGAAATCTGGCACGCCGGGGCAAACCGCGCCTATCTCGCGCCCGCCGTGCTGGCGATCCAGCGCACTCCGGGCGGCCATCCGGAAGGCTATCTCGAAGCTTTCGCCAACGTCTACGCCGCCTTCGGGCGCGCGATCCGGGGCGAAGCGGCGGACGGCGGCGAACCGGGCTACGCGACCATGGAGGACACGTTGGCGGGAATGCGCTTCATCGCCGCGAGCCTGGCTTCGAGCCGTGCGGGCGCGGCATGGGTAAATCTGGAGGACATGACATGAGCATCAAGGGCCCAGCCATCTTCCTCGCCCAGTTCGCGGGCGACGAGGCACCGTTCAATTCGCTCGACGCGATCACCAGGTGGGCGGCGGGGCTCGGCTACAAGGGCGTCCAGATCCCGACCTGGGACGCGCGGCTGTTCGATCTCGAAAAAGCTGCCAAAAGCCAGGACTATGCCGACGAGGTGCAGGGCATATGCGCCGCCAACGGCGTCGCGATCACCGAGCTTTCCACCCACTTGCAGGGCCAGCTGGTCGCCACCCATCCGGCCTATGACCGCCAGTTCGACGGCTTCGCACCGAGCCAGTTCCACGGCAACGCAGAGGCCCGACAGGCCTGGGCAGTCGAGCAGATGGGCCTTGCCGCGCGCGCCAGCCGCCGCTTCGGCTGCACCAGCCACGCGACCTTCTCGGGCGCGCTCATGTGGCACATGATGTACCCGTGGCCGCAGCGCCCGGCGGGGCTGGTCGAGGAAGGCTTCGCCGAACTCGGACGGCGCTGGAAGCCGATCCTCGACATATTCGACGAAAACGGCGTGAACGCCTGCTACGAACTGCACCCCGGCGAGGACCTCCACGACGGGGTGACCTTCGAACGCTTCCTCGACGCGGTCGACCAGCACCCGCGCGCCAACATCCTTTACGATCCCAGCCACTTCGTGCTGCAGCAGCTCGATTACCTGGCGTTCATCGACATCTATCACGAGCGGATCAAGGCGTTTCACGTCAAGGATGCCGAGTTCCGTCCGTCGGGGCGGGCCGGAGTCTATGGGTCCTACTCGCCGTGGGCCGAGCGGCCGGGCCGGTTCCGCTCGCTGGGCGACGGGCAGATCGATTTCGGCGGGATCTTCACCAGGCTGACGCATCACGGCTATGACGGCTGGGCGGTGCTCGAATGGGAGTGCGCCTACAAGCATCCCGAACAGGGCGCGGCCGAGGGCGCGCCATTCATCACCCGCCACCTGATCCGCAAGGCCGACAGGGCGTTCGACGATTTCGCCGCAGGCGGCGCCGATCCGGTGGCGATCCGCGAAGCGCGGGGATTGCCAGCTTGAGTACCGCCGCACCGGCCGCAAATCCGCCCGCCAACCACCGCTCGCTGTTCTGGATCGGCATGCTGGCGCTGTTCATCGCCGCCTTCGCCAATGCGATCCGCGCGGGCTCGGCGGGTGCGATCAAGGCCGCTCTGCTCGATCCGATCGACGCCGCCCATTCGGGCGAGATGATCGGGGTGGTGCTGGGCAACGGCTTCCTCGGCTTCGCGCTGAGCCTGCTGGCGATCAGCCCGCTGCTCGAACGCATCGGAGCCCGGAAGGTGGTGCTGTTCGCCGCCGCCTGCCACCGCCTCGGCCGAACTGGCGCCGGGGGCGTGGGTCGACGTGACGCTGACCGAGACGGTCGGCTTCTCGGGTATCCTCGTGCTGGTTTATGTCTCGGCGATCATGTTCGTGATGCGCCATTTCGCTGGCGCGCTCGACCACCGCTTCTCCGACATGGGGCTGCTGTGGTTCTGCACGGTCCCCGCCGCAATCGGCCTCTATCTGCTCAGCACCGCCACCTCGGCCGTGACCGCGCTGGTCGCGGCGACCTTCTGGGCCTTCGGGGTGTGCTTCATGTGGCCGACGATGCTCGCGGCGGTCTCGCGCCGGTTTCCGCGCAGCGGGCCGTTGGGGATCGGACTGATCGGCTTCGCGGGCGCACTGGCGATCCGCTTCGTCCTGCCGCGGCTCGGCGCGATCTACGACCAGGCCAGGCTGGCCAAGGCCGGGAGCCAGGCGGCGCTCGACGCGCTCCGGCCCGGCAGTGCCGCCAATCACGAAGTGCTCGGCTACGCCGCCGAGCAATCGTTCCAGACCATCGCGATCATCCCGATGGTGCTGTTCTTCGTGTTCGGCGCAGTCTGGCTGTACGAACGGCGTTGCCGCGCCCCCCAAGCGATGGAGCCTGCGGCATGAAGATCGGGATGAACCTGCTGCTGCGGACCGGGCACGTCGATGAAAGCCACGTCCCGGTGCTCGCGGCGCTCAAGGAGTCCGGGTTCGACGGGGTCGAGGTGCCGGTTTTCGATCCGTCCGACACCGCGCATTACCGCTGGCTGGGCGGGGTGCTCGACGACCTCGGGCTCGAGCGGACTGTCGTCGCGCTGATCCCCGACGAGGCGCACAACCCGATCTCGCCCGACGCCGCCGCGCGGCAAAGCGGGGTCGATCACCTCACCCGCGTGATCGATTGCTGCGCGGCGCTGGGCAGCCAGGCGCTGGTCGGGCCGTGGTTCCAGCCGCTCGGGGTGTTTTCGGGTCATGGACCCACCGACGAAGAACTGGAACGCTGCGCCGGGGTCCACCGGGCGGTCGCGCAGCAAGCGCGCGACGCCGGGCTGATCTGCGCGCTCGAGCCGCTCAACCGCTTCGAATGCTACCTGCTCAACACCTGCGAGCAAGCGAGCGCCTATCTCGAGCGGTTGGGCGAGCCGGGCTTCGGCATCCTCTACGATAGCTTCCACGCCAACATCGAGGAAAAGGACCCCATCGCCGCCTTCCACGCTGCCTGGGCGAAGGGCCACGTCAACCACGTCCACATCAGCGAGAACGACCGCGGGACGCCCGGGCGCGGCCATGCCGCGATCCGTGAGACCATCGCTGCGCTCAAGGGCGTCGGCTACGATGGCTGGCTGACGATCGAGGCGTTCGGCAAGGCGCTGCCCGAACTCGCCGCCGCGACCCGGGTGTGGCGCGATTTCTTCGCCAGCCCCGAGGAAGTCTACACCGAAGGCTACCGCTATATCCGCGACTGCTGGGATGTCGCCTGAAATGGGAGAGGCAATGATCATGGACGCAAGCCTTGCGATGAACCGCCGCGCGCTGATGCAGCGCATTGGCCTGCTGCTGGGGGCGACCGCGCTTCCGATCGAAGCCTTCGCGGCGCCTGCGACGGAGGCCACGCATTTTCTCGCCGCACCGCGCTTCGAGTTGCTGGGAGCCGTTGCCGATACCATCATTCCCGCCACCGATACGCCTGGAGCGCTCGCCGCGGGTGTGCCTGCGAGGATCGACGGCATGCTGTCCAACTGGGCTGCACCCAAGACCCGCACCATGATCGTCGAGGCGCTCGACCGGATCGACGTCGCGGCCAAGGCTGAAAAGGGCAGAGGCTTCGCCGCGCTGACCGCCGCCGAGCGCGACGCGGTGCTGCGCCCGCACGACATGGCGGCGCTCCAGAAGGTCGCGCCACCTGCCGGTACGCCTGCGCCTCACCCGATGTCGTCGATCACCTACGTCGCGGATCAAGGCTATTTCAAACTCAAGGACCTGGTGCTCGCGCTCTACTATTTCAGCGAAGTCGCGACCTCGACCGAGCTGATCTACGAGCACGTCCCCGGCAAGTTCGAACCCTCGATCAAGCTTACCCCCCAATCGCGCCCCTATCTCGGCGTCGGCCCCTTCTGAACGGAGATTCTTGCGATGTTCGACGCAATCGTGATCGGCTCGGGAATGAGCGGCGGAATTTCCGCGAAGGAGCTGTGCGAGCGTGGGCTGAAAGTGCTGGTGATCGAGCGCGGGCGCAAGATCGAGCACGGCGCGGACTATATGGACACGCAGATGCCGTGGGAATTGCCCGACAACAACATGATCCCCGAAGCGGAGCTGGACGCCGACTATGCGATCCAGCGCCAATGCTACGCGGTCAATGCCGCGACCAAGAAGTTCTGGGTCAAGGACAGCGAGCACCCTTATACCACGCCCGAAGGCAAGCCGTTCGCGTGGATCCGCGGCTACCATCTCGGAGGGCGCTCGATCATGTGGGGGCGGCAGAGCTACCGCCTGTCGGAAATGGATTTCGAGGCCAATGCCAAGGACGGGCACGGCTGCGATTGGCCGATCCGCTATGCCGATCTTGCCCCGTGGTACGACCATGTCGAAACGTTCATCGGTGTCGCCGGATCGAAGGAGGGCTTGCCGCAGCTGCCCGACGGCGCGTTCATTCCACCCTTTGAGATGAACGACGGTGAGAAGCTGTTCAAGGCGTCGGTCGAGGCGAAGTTCCCCGGGCGCAAGGTCATCATCGGACGCAGCGCCAACCTCTCGGTTGCGCAGCCCCACCACGAGGAACTGGGCCGCAGCTCGTGCCAGAATCGCTCGATTTGCGAGCGCGGATGCAGCTTCGGCGCGAACCACACCAGTCTCAGCTCTTCGCTGCCAGCGGCCGAGCGCACCGGTAACCTGACGATCGTGACCGACGCGATCGTCGATAGTCTGGTTCAGGATCCCAGGACCGGACGGATCACCGCGGTGAAGGTCGTCGACGCCAGGACGATGGTTGGGCGCACTTACGAGGCGAAAGTCTTCTTTCTCAACGCCTCGGCCATTGCCTCGGCCCAGATCCTCCTCAATTCGGCGAACGAGGCCAACCCGCGCGGGCTGTGCAACAAGTCCGACCAGGTCGGGCGCAACCTGATGGACCACATGTATGCGCTGACCACCGTCGGCATCATGCCCTCCTATCCAGCCGACAGCTATTACCGCGGGCGCCGTCCAACCGGACTCTACATTCCGCGCTTCCGCAACGTCACCGAAGATGCCGAGGGCTATGTTCGCGGCTACGGCTATCAGGGCGGGGTTATGCGGCGTGGCGGCAAGCCCGACGCGGCCACCCCGGGCCTGGGCCAGGAGATCAAGGAACGCGGACGCAAGTTCGGACCGTGGATGACGTTCATCTCCGGCTTTGGCGAGATGCTGCCCAATCCGGACAACCGGGTCACGCTCCACGACGCGCGCAAAGACAAATGGGGCCTTCCGATCCTTCACATCGACTGCGCCCAGGGTCCGAACGAGGCCGGGATGGCCAGGCAGTTGCTTGCCGACGGCAAGGCGATGATCGAGGCGGCGGGCGGCACGGTCATTGCTCAAGCGAATGAAGCCGGTGTTCCGGGACTCGGGATCCACGAAATGGGCACTGCGCGGATGGGCCGCGATCCGCTGACCTCGGTGTTCAATGGCTGGAACCAGGCGCACGAGGCCTCCAACCTGTTCTGCACCGATGGCGCGGCGATGGCTTCCAGCGGCTGCCAGAACCCCTCGCTGACCTACATGGCGCTGAGCGCGCGCGCCGCCGACCATGCGGTGAAACTGCTCAAGGAGGGTCGGCTCTGATGAAGGAGGGCGGCGGCGGGGCCGTCAAGGCCGGCCGCCCGACCGCTCCGCGTGCGGCCTCTGTCGACGCGCAAACTTCGCGGAGGGAGAGATGGACATGATCATGGTCGACGATTGCTGAAGCGTGTCTGTGACCGCAACCGGCTGTCGAGCGCCACTTGGTCCTTCCCTGTCAACCAAGCGGAGTTCTGCGTCGTGCTGACTCGTGTCGCGTGCGCTACCTGCGCCTGCATGGCGGATTACGACCCATAGTTCATCCGAAGCTTGGCGAAGAAGTCACCGAACATCAGCCGGGTGTCGACGCTGTCGAACACGCGCATGAGGCGCCCCTCATTGCGGGGCTCGTAGGTGCCATCGTCCCTCAGGCGCGGTACGAACAGCTCCTGATAAGGTGAGCTGGTCCGTTCGTACTTCATCGGCCGCGATCGACCGCTCGGAACCCATCCGGTCAGGGCGGTCAGCAGGACCAGGGGGCTGTCGCCCAGCGTCCAGGTCTCTCCGGCGTTCAGGCCATGGCGCTCGAACAGCGGAATGCCTTCGACGATCCTTTGGTAGAGCCAGGCGCCAATCGCCCCGTAGGGCGCGACGTGGGCCTGAATCTCGGTGTCGGAGACCTGGCAGGTCCCGTAACCCTTCTCCGTCACCTGAAAGATCGGGACCGTGGTGTCGTTGAAGACCAGCTGCGCGGCCTTCCTGTCGAGGTTGAAATTATATTCCTGGGGGCTGCCCTGCGGGTGCGAGCCGCCGCCGATCCACATCAGGGTGCAGCGCTCGGCGATCTTCGGCTCGATCAGCAGCGCCGAGGCCATCTCGGTCAACCCGCCGCCGACGGTAACGTAAAGCGGCAGCGGGTGATCTCGCATCGCCTCGGCGACGATCGCCCGCGCGCCGGCGCAGTCGACCGGCGTGCGCGCGTCCGCCATCCGCTTTGCGGCGCCGATATGGACCGGAATCTTACCCGACAGGCCCATCAGTCGCAGGATTTCCTCGGCATTCTGGACCGAAACCTGCGCGGTTTCGCTCGCCTGCTGGGCGGCGGTGCCAACGATCCCGCGGACCTCGGCCGATGACGACAGCAGGGCGTGGACGGTGGCGAACAGCCCGTCGATGTCGCCGCTGAGGTCATTGACCACCATGACCCGGCAGCGAGGTCCGATCTTGCGCGCGAAGGCCTTCGCACTGCCGGTTTTCGCGGCTGCCGCTGGCGTGCCGGCCGCGACTGAGGTCTGCGACGACAGTGCGAGCGAGGCCGTGCCGGCTCCGACCAGAAGCTTCCGCCGATCAATCATCAGCCAATTCTCCGCCCACCATATTGGGACTATGAGGGATCATGATCTGCGTTGGCAGATGTCCTTCAGACACCGCATACCCGCGTCCACAGCCCTTACGGACGAGGGATGCTATCCGGCTCGGCGGCGGCGAGGGCAAGCGACGGGCGCGCATTCGAGCCCGTATATCGCGGCTGCGATGTGGGCGATGCTCAGGAAGGTTTCCGGGCGCTGGTCGTATCGGGTGGCGATTGCCCGGTTGATCTCGAGTTGGCCGATCAGCACATCATATGCCTTGCAGTCTGCCGCCTCGCCGCCCGTCAGGTGGCAGGCGATCGGTGAGGTCCACGCGGCTGGAAGCAGTGGCTGCGTGCATCACTCGAGGCGCGCGGCGAGCGCTCTGGCAATGGCTTCGTGACCCGCCGCAGTCGGATGCCAGGCAGCAGGCTTGCCGGGCTGTCCCGCGCCCCATGGGTTGCTGGAGCAGGCTTCATGGCCTTTGGACAGTTGGCCCACGGGTAGCAGCAACGCGCCTTCGGCACTGGCCGCTTTTTTCGTCACGTCGGCCATCCGGCGAAATGACTCGCGCGCAGCGACCATCTGCGCCTCGTCCAGCGGCACGTCGGCGCAGCCGCTGGCATCGGGCACGATGCGCACATAATCGACAAAGATGAGCCTTGCCTGCGGAGCGCGCCGCCGGACCTCCTGCGCGATCTGTCGGAGATGCCGCTCAAGGGCCTCGTAGTCGGAGGCGACCGGCCATATGACAGGCGGGCACGCGCGGCCGGCTCGCGGCATCATGCCCGGTGTCCTCCCGCACGTGCCAGTCATCAAGTTGCGCACATAGTTCAGGTCGTTGCCGCCGATGGTCACCGTCACGAGCCTGGTATCGGGCGCCAAGGCATCGATCTGCGGCGGCAGTTCCGACCACGGGCCCAGGATGTGTGCGGTGGTCGCACCGCCGCAGCTCACATCGACGAGATCAAGCCCCATCCGTGCCGCAAGCAGATGGGCATAGTTGTTCTGCGTGCGGCCGCAACGCTTGGGGCTGTCGGACACGAGCGGGCCGATCCCCGCGCCCGCGGCATAGGAACTCCCCATGGCCACATACCGCGCACCCGGTGTCAAAAGTGACGAAGGCCCATGCTCTGTGGCGGTGCATCCCGACAGAAACAGAACGGCACCCGCCAGGAACGCTCTCATGACCCCTCCGCGATTTCTGATCGAGGGTGGTTTAGAACTGCATGAGATATCTACAAGGGTGACGAGGCGGCGTCCTATGGGGGGCAACGGTTACCTTGGGGGCTCCGCTCGCCGGCAGGGCGCGGCCTCATGCGAATTGCGAGGCGTTGCTGCGGTCGGCGCGATCCAGCGACATCACTCGCGCGCAAATTGTGCGGATCGGCGGCGGCCAATCCTGCAGTCAGCATCAATGGCTCGGCGCGTCGGGTTGGCGGTGTCAGCGGTAAAGGATCAATCCGCTTCCCGGCAGCAACTGGTCGAACCAGTCGAAATCGCTGATGTTACCGGTGACGAGATCGCAACCCATCTCGGCCGCGTGGAGAAATAGCAGGGCATCGTTGAGCAGCGCCGTCGTCCTTTCCTGTCGGGTCAACCGCGTCACCATGCCGGCGAGCATCCCGGCCTCGCCGCAGGCGCGCACCGATGGCGCGGTCAACCGATGCGCGGGAATGTCATCGATCGTCCGGCCGAGCGTCTTCAGCACATCGGTCGTTCCCTTGTGATCGGGATCGAGCGCACCCATCAAATGCGTCATCTCCGACAGCGCCACGGTCGAGTGATTGACGATCCGGGTCTGCAGCAGCCGATCGACCTCCGCCGGGGTCCGAGCCTGAAGGACATCGATATACACGCAGGAATCGATCAGCAATTCGCGCCCGGCCACGGGCATGTCCGCAACGAACGGAAGATCGGCATCTTTGCGCCGGCCGAGCGGCGCCATGCGCCGCTGCGGCTTGATCCGGCGGAGAGACGCCCGCCGATCAAACGTCAAGTACGATATCCGCCGGAATCGAACCCTTGCGGGCGACGAGCCTGGTTCCGAAATCGTCTTCGAGCGCGACCTTCGCGAGCGCATATTCGACCAGATCGGTGGTCGAACTGATCCCGCTGCGCTCTTTCGCGCGCGAGACCAGCTGCCGCGGCACGCGCGCGCCGAGCGCGCCGTTGTCGCCGCCGAGCAATCCGGCGGCCCTGGCTGCCGCCACGACCGTACGGTGCCGTGTCGATGCCGCCTCGAAGATCGTGGACTTCATGGTCGCTATCCTTCGTGTTTTACATATCCTGCAATTTGTAAAACGGCAAGGGTGGAGTCGCCGGAAGCCAGGGCAATCGCATTTGGATCACGGCGATCGTTCACTCATCCCCTTCGAGGGGAGAAGGGGCTCCGCTCGCCGGTAGGGCGCGGCCTCATGCGAATTGCGAGGCGCTGCTGCGGTCGGCGCGGTCCAGCGACATCAGGATGCCGATGCACAGCATCACCGTCAGCATCGCCGATCCGCCGAACGACACCAGAGGCAGCGGGATGCCGACCACCGGCGCCAGCCCCATCACCATCGCCAGGTTGATCGCGACATAGAAGAAGATCGTCGCCGACAGGCCGGCCGCGGTCAGCCGGGCGAAGCGCGATCTGGCGCGCACCGATACGTTGATGCCCCAGCGCACGAGCAGGATGAAGGCGAGGATCAGCAGCACGCCGCCCACCAGCCCCCATTCCTCCGCCATCGTCGCGAACACGAAATCGGTATGACCCTCGGGCAGATAGTCGAGATGGCTCTGCGTGCCGTTGAGGAACCCCTTGCCGAAGATGCCGCCGGATCCGATCGCGATCTTCGACTGGCTGATATGATAGCCGGTGCCCAGCGGATCGCTCTCCGGGTCCATGAAGATCAGCACGCGGTTGCGCTGATAGTCGTGCAGCACGAAGAAGAAGGCGAGCGGGGCGGCCAGCGCCAGCGCCACGCCGCCGCCGACGAACAGCCGCAGCGGCAGGCCGGCCAGAAACATCATCGTGATGCCGCCGGCGACGATCATCAGCGCGGTGCCGAGATCTGGCTGCAGCATCACCAGCGCGGCGGGGATGCCGATCGCGGCCAGCGCCGGCCAGATGGCGGTCCAGGTGCGGACCTGCCCGGCCGGCAGCAGTTCGTAGAAGCGCGCCAGCGTCAGGATGATCGCCAGCTTCATCATCTCCGACGGCTGCAGCCGGATGATGCCGAGATCGAGCCAGCGCTGGCTGCCGCCGCCGACGAAGCCGAAGATCTCGACGATCAGCAGCAGCAGCAGGATGACGGCATAAGCGGGGAAGGCGAGGCCGCGCCACACATCCTCGGGCACGCGCGACAGCGCCAGCGCCATCCCGAGGAACACCACCATCTTGGTCCCCTGCGAGGCCGCCCACGGCGACAGACTGCCGCCCGCTGCCGAATAGAGCACGACCAGCCCGAAGCCGCCGATCGCCATCACCAGCAGGATGATCCGCCATGGCAGTTGCGCGAGGAACAGGGGGACGAGGCTGCGCGGGCTCATCAATCGGGCTCCGGTGCGGCCGGTATGTCGATCACGCCCGGCGGCGGCGGCGGCACCGGCGCGGTCGATGGCGTGGGTTCGGGGGGCGGGCTGGGGGACGGCGAGGGCGATGGTGTCGGCGCAGGGGCGCTGTCATTGTCCCCGCTCCGATTGTCGCCCTCGCCGTCCGCGGGGACGATCGGCGTTCCGGCCTGCGCCGCCTTCCACGCCGCGGTCTTGGCTGCGGTGCGCTGCTCGATATTGCCGCCCCAGCCATTCTCCAGCGTGGCGAGCATCTCCATCGCCTTGGGCGGATCGAACAAATAGGTCATGACGTCACGCGCGACCGGCGCGGCCGCGCTCGATCCGTGGAGGCCATGCTCGATCACCACCGAGGCGGCATAGCGCGGATTGTCGACCGGCGCGAAGCAGACGAACAGCGCATGATCGCGATATTTCCACGGCACGTTGCTGCCGCCGCGCGAACTGCCCGAAATCCGCCGGACCTGCGCGGTGCCGGTCTTGCCGCCCATGCGGATACCCTCCAGCGGCAGCTTGCTCCTGACCGCAGTGCCGCCGTCATTGACCACCTGATCCATGCCCGACCGGATCGCCGCCAGATGCTCGGGCGGGATCGCGAGCGGCGCGGCGCGGCGGGCCTGACCGGCGATCAAGGTCGGCATCAGCATCCGGCCGGAGGCGACGCGCGAGGCCATCACCGCCAGCTGCAGCGGGCTGACCTGCAGATAGCCCTGGCCGATCGCGGTGTTGAGCGTGTCGGACTGGCTCCAGTCCTGCTTGTATTTCTTCTGCTTCCACGCCGGATCGGGCACGGTGCCATAACGCTGCGAGGGCACCGGCAGCGGGAATTCCGCGCCCAGCCCCAGCGTATGCGCGGCCGCCGCGATCGCATCGATGCCGATGCGATGGCCCATCGTGTAGAAATAGGTGTTACAGCTGCGCGCCAGCGCGCGGTACATGTTCATCGGCCCGTGATGGCCGAGGCAGGCGAAGCGGCGATTGCCCAGCGTATAGCCGCCATTGCAGTAGACGATCTCGTCGGGCTTGATGCCCGCCGCCTGCAGCGCGGTCGAGGTCACCGGCTTGAACGTCGATCCCGGCGGATAGAGTCCCTGCATCGATTTGTTGAGCAGCGGGATATGGTCGTCGGCGCGCAGCATCTCCCATTCGCTGTGGCTGATGCCGTCGGAGAAGCTGTTGGGGTCATAGGCCGGCATCGAGGTCATCGCCAGGATCCCGCCGGTGTGCGTGTCGATCACCACCACCGAACCCGATTCCACACCCAGCCGGCGCGCGGCATAATGCTGGAGGCCGCCGTCGATCGTCAGCTTCAGCGTCTCGCCGGTGGTGTCGGGCCGCGTCGTCAGTTCGCGCACCAGCTTGCCGCGCGCGGTCACCTCGGTGCGCTTGGCGCCGGGCTTGCCGCGCAGCATCGCGTCCATCGTCTTTTCCAGGCCGTCCTTGCCCACCTTGAAGCCGGGCGTGACCAGCAGCGGGTCGCGCGTCTCCTTATATTCGTCGGCCGAGGCGCCGCCGACATAGCCGACCAGATGCGCGACCGCGGCACCGGTCGGGTAATTGCGGGTGAAGCCGCTCGCGGGCGCGACGCCGGGCAGGTCGGGCATGCGTACGCTGATCGCGGCGAACCGCTCATAATCGAGGCTGGCGGCAACCTCGACCGGACGGAAGCCCGCGCCGCTGGCGATCTCCTCGAGAATGCGGTCGCGGACATCGTCGTCGAAGCCGATCAGCTTCTGCAGGACCGCGATCGTGCCTTCGGGATCGCGCAGCCGGTCGGGGATCACGTCGACGCGGAAGTCGGTGCGATTGTCGGCGATCGGGCGGCCGTGGCGGTCGACGATCCAGCCGCGGCGCGGCGGGATCAAAGTCAGGTTCACGCGATTGCTCTCGGCGAGCAATTTGTAGCGCTCGTTCTCGGCGATCGCCAGCCAGCCCATCCGGCCGGCCAGCACCAGCCCCACCGCCGCCTGCGCGCCGCCGAGGAACAAGGCGCGGCGGGTGAGCGTGAAGCCCTGCGACGCCTCGGTGACGATCTTGCGCTGGCCCTTCATCGCAGCCGGCCGCTCATATTGCGAGCCGCCAGCGATCGAGCCGCGCAGCGATGCGCGCCGCCAGCGGGTACAGCAGGATCGAGATCAGCAACTGGGGCACGATCAAGCTCAGACCACCTCCGCCCCCGGAGAGCAGGACGAGCACCAGCCCGCCGGTCAGCGCGAACGCGATGGCGGCGGCGGCGATCGCCCAATCCTGCCAATAATCGCGCCACACCAGCCGGTTGTCCACCGCTTCGATCGCGAGGAAGATCAGGCTCCACAGCAGCACTGCGCTGCCGGGCGGCTGGCCGCTCAGCAGATCGTCGAACAGGCCGAACGGCGCGGCCGCCCAGATCTTCCAATATTCCGGGCGCATCAGCCGCCATGCGAGCAGCATCATCAGCCCGAACGGCGGCAGCATCGGCGCATCGGCGATGATCGGCGCCAGGGTCATCGCGCTGCCGATCAGCACCGACAGCGTCGGCGTCAGACGCGCCCGCAATTTCCGGTTCATTGCGCGTCGGCCGGATCCGGGGCGGGGCCGGGCGCCGGCGGGGCCACGTCCGGCGCGACGAAGATCGTCTGGATCAAGGCGAAATCGAGCCGGTCGGGATCGGCGAACGGCCGGCCGATCGCGCCTTCGGTGTCGACGCGCACCGCCATCGCCACCGGAATGCCGGGCTCATAGATCCCGCCGACGCCCGACGTCACGAAGATGTCCTTCAGCGCGAACGGGTTGCGGCCGGCCGACAGCGGGCGGATGTCGACGCCGCCGTCGCCGCGGCCGGTGGCGATCGCCGGCATGCCGTCGGTCAGGCGGCGGACCGGCACCACGCTCGCCGGATCGACGATCATCATCACCCGCGAGGTCAGGATGCCGGTTTCGACGATGCGGCCGATCAGCCCCTCGCTCGATCGCACCGGCTGGCCCGATCTCAGCCCCTCGCTGCGGCCGGCGGTCAGGATCGCATAGCGCCGGGTACTGCTGGCGCTCGAGCTCACCACGCGCGCGGTCGCGACCACGTCGGGATGCTTCTCGATCAGCTTGAGCATCCGCTTGAGCCGCAGATTGTCGCGGGCCAGCGCCTCGGCCTCGATCAGCTTGGGCCGGCTCGCCGCGACCTCGGCGCTCAGCGCCTTGTTCTTCGAGCCCGCCCAAAAATAGGCGCCGATCTCGTCGGCGGCCGATCCGACCCAGCGGACGATGCCGCGGCCGCCCGCCGAGACCGGCGCGGTCGCGTCGGTCGCCACGCCGCGGACGGCGCCGAAGCCGGTCGGATCGATCACCGAGACGACCAGCAGCAGCAGGCCGAGCACGGCGCAGGCCACCGCCGCGACATAGGCCGCGAACAGCGAATAGCGCGCACGGCGCGAATATCCCGGCTGGCGTTGGCTGCTGAGCGCCATCCCAGCGCTCCCTGATCAGGCGGTGAGGAGCACGCCGCGGAACATCGGGTCTTCCAGCGCCCGACCGGTTCCCAGTGCCACGCAGGTGAGCGGATCGTCGGCGATCGTCACCGGCAGCCCGGTCTCGTCGCGCAACACCTCGTCGATGCCCTTCAGCAGCGCGCCGCCGCCGGTCAGGACGATGCCCTGGTCGACGATGTCGGCGGCGAGTTCGGGTGCGGTGTTCTCAAGCGCCATCCGCACGCCCTCGACGATCGTGCCGACCGGCTCGCTCAGCGCCTCGGCGATCTGGCCCTGGTTGATCTGGATCTCCTTGGGCACGCCGTTGACGAGGTCGCGGCCCTTGATGTGGACGGTCAGGCCGACGCCGTCGATCGGCGGCTTGGCGACGCCGACCTGCTGCTTGATCCGTTCGGCGGTGGATTCGCCGATCAGCAGATTATGGTTGCGGCGGACATAGGAAACGATCGCCTCGTCCATCTTGTCGCCGCCGACGCGCACCGACGTGGTGTAGGCGAGGCCGCGCAGCGAGAGCACCGCCACTTCGGTGGTGCCGCCGCCGATATCGACCACCATCGATCCGATCGGCTCGGTCACCGGCATGTCGGCACCGATCGCCGCCGCCATCGGCTCCTCGATCAGCCAGACCTTCGACGCGCCGGCATTCTGCGCGGCGTCGCGGATCGCGCGGCGCTCGACCGAGGTCGAGCCGCTCGGCACGCAGATCACAATCTCCGGCCAGCTCGGGAAGCGGCGATGGCCGTGCACCTTGTGGATGAAATGCTTGATCATCTGCTCGGCGACGTCGATGTCGGCGATCACGCCGTCGCGCAAGGGGCGGATCGCCTCGATCGAGCCCGGGGTCTTGCCCATCATCAGCTTGGCGTCGTCGCCGACCGCCTTGACCCGCTTCACGCCGTTGATCGTCTCGATCGCCACCACCGAGGGTTCGTTGAGGACGATGCCGCGCCCGCGCAGATAGACCACCGTGTTGGCGGTCCCCAGATCGATCGCCATGTCGTGCGACATGAATTTGAACCACCGCGAGAAGAACATCGCCTGCTTGTTCCAACCTTGTTTTGCTTGACGTAGAGTGCCCGGTTTCGCCGCCGGCCAACGCCGCGATATCTGATGTTTTTGTGCAGCGCCGGGTCGCGGGATGGGGCCGCTTGGGCTAGAGCAACGCCCATGTCAATACGCCGCCTGCCCGAGCATCTCGTCAACCGCATCGCTGCCGGTGAAGTGGTGGAACGACCCGCCAGCGCGTTGAAGGAACTGGTCGAGAACGCGATCGACGCCGGGGCGAGCCGGATCGCCGTCAGGCTGATGGCCGGCGGTACCGAACTGATCGAAGTCAGCGACGATGGCTGCGGCATGCGGCCGGCCGACATGGCGCTCGCACTCGAACGCCACGCCACCTCCAAGCTCCCGGATGACGCGATCGAATCGGTCTGCACGCTCGGTTTTCGCGGTGAGGCGTTGCCCTCGATCGCCAGCGTCGCGCGGCTGACGCTCGAGAGCCGCGTGCGCGGCGCCGATGGCTGGAGCCGGATCGTCGACAATGGCGATCTCGCCGGCGAAGGTCCCGCCGCACTGCCGCCGGGCACGCGCGTGCGGGTCGAGGCTTTGTTCGAACGCGTGCCGGCGCGGCGCAAATTCCTGCGCTCGGCGCGCGCCGAATATGGCGCCTGCCTCGATGCCGTCCGCCGGCTGGCGATGTCGCGGTCCGACATCGGCTTCACGGTCGAGCATGAGGGGCGCATCGCGTTGTCGGTCCAGCCCGGGCAGGACGCGCCGGCGCGGGTCGCCGCGCTGACCGATCGCGGGTTCCACGACAACAGCGTGGCGGTCGACCTCGTCCGCGAGGGCGTGCGGCTGGGCGGCATCGCCGGGCTGCCGACCTACAATCGCGGCGTCGCCGATCATCAATATCTGTTCGTCAACGGCCGGCCGGTCAAGGACCGTCAGCTCGCTGGCGCGGTCCGCGGCGCCTATGCCGACATGCTCGCGCGTGATCGCCATGCGGTGGTGGCGTTGTTCCTCGAAATCCCCGCCGATTCGGTCGACGTCAACGTCCACCCCGCCAAGACCGAGGTGCGCTTCCGCGATCCGCAGATGGTGCGCGGCATGATCGTCAGCGGCCTGCGCCGTGCGATCGACTCGCAGGGCCAGCGCAGCGTCCAGCAGCCGGTCGAGGCCGCGCTCGCCGCCTGGCGGCACGAGCCGATCGCCGCGGAACAGCCGGCATTCGCCTTGCCGGAGCCTAGGCCGGCAATGCTGTGGGAAAAGCGCCCCGGCTTCATCACCCCGCCCCCGATGGGCCGCGCCGAACCCGCCTGGGCGCCGCCGCCCGAGACGATCAGCCATCCGCTCGGCGTCGCGCGCGGGCAGGTGGCGAAGACCTATATCGTGGCCGAGGCCGAGGACGGGCTGGTCATCGTCGACCAGCACGCCGCGCACGAGCGGCTGGTGCTCGAACGGATGCGCAAGGCGATGGACGGCGGCGCGGTCGCGCGCCAGGCGCTGCTGCTGCCCGAGGTCGTCGAACTCGAGGAATCGGCGTGCGACCGGCTCGAGGCGCGCGCCGCCGAACTCGCCGAATTCGGCCTCGACCTCGAACGCTTCGGCCCCGCCGCGGTGCTGGTGCGCGCGACCCCGGCGATGCTCGGCACCGGCGACGTCAAGGGCCTCGTCACCGACCTCGCCGACGAACTCGCCGCGTTCGGCGAAGCGCTGAGCCTCAGGGAACGCCTCGACCATGTCGCCGCGACGATGGCCTGCCACGGCTCGGTGCGCGCCGGCCGCGTGCTGTCGGTTGCCGAAATGAACGCGCTGCTGCGCGAGATGGAGGTGACGCCGCGATCGGGGCAGTGCAACCATGGCCGGCCGACCTGGGTGAAGCTGGCGCATGGCGATATCGAGAAATTGTTCGGGCGGAAGTGAGAGATCGGCGCAATCAATCGTAATAGGGGCAAAGCTTGGGCGAGTGTTCGAACGCAAACAGTTCCCCGGCGAAATCCGGGGCCCAGGAGTCGCGCATCCCGAGCGTGGGACTCCTGGGCCCCAGCTTTCGCCGGGGAAGAGGAACCTTTTTCCCACGCACTTTTACCCTCTTACAATCAGTCGAGATCAAGCTTCGTCAGCTCTAGTCCAGAAGAGAAGAATTTGTTGAAGCTGGTGCATGGCGATATCGAGAAGCCGTCCGGTCATAGGGCGGATATGGAGCGCAAAGATGAACCTGGAACGTCGTCAACTGCTTTTCGGCGGGGCCTTCCTTGGCTTGGCGTCGACATTGCCGAGCGAAGCCCAAGCGTGCACGCGAGCGATGGAGAGTCCGTTTTCATCCTCCTTCTGGAGCCGCAGAATCAACCGCACCTTCCTGGCGCCGCGGTTCGAGCGCGCAGCAGCCTTCGGCCTTGCCGAGGGGGTGCTCGAACGGTCACGCGCCAAGCTCGATCGATTGCTCGCGCCGGACCTGGAGATGTCCACACTTGCCGGAATGACGATGGCCCGCAGCGTCGCCCTCGATTATCTCGCGACATACGTCAATCAGCTCGGTGGACAAACCTACCAGGTGAACTATTTCGCGCCGTTGATTGATCATTACGAATTCCTTCTCGATGTCACTTTGAGCGGCAGCGGTCCTTATGCGCCCGACGCTGGTCGCCATAGCGGAGGCGCGCTTCTTGCCCTCAACACATGGGGCCCTTGCGGGGGCTGGATCGGCGAGGCTTGGAAGCGCAGAGTCGTCTTCAAGATCACGGTCGATGACTTCAATCCCAATGCACCGCAGGATCTTCAGATCAAGACGATCGGTTGGCTACGCTGATCCGTCCCGCCCCATGCTAACACACTGGATACCCTGAATTCATGAAATCAGAAACGGGCCTGCCTCCGCGCAATCCGGCCGTAGCCATGATTGACGATCTCGCCCGCCAGATCGCCGACCAGAAGCGTGTGCTCGACCGGCTGCGCCCGCTGTCGGGCGGTGCGCTCGCCCAGCTTCAGAAATATTACGACGTCGAACTGACCTTCACGTCCAACGCGATCGAAGGGAATACGCTCACCCACCGCGAGACCGCCGAGGTGATCGAGCATGGCATCACCGTCGGCGGCAAGCCTCTGGCCGACCATCTCGAAGCGCTCGACCATTATGCCGCGGTCCAGTGGATGCGGGAGATTGCGGCTGGCGATGCCCCGCTCGGCGAGACGGTCGTGACCGAACTCCATCGCCGCATCGTCGCGCGCTCGAAACCCGAGATCGCCGGCATCTATAGCCCGCATCCGGGCCGCATCGCCGGCTCACCCGTCATTTTCCCCAATCCGGTCAAGCTGCCCGACCTGATGGCGCGGCTGGGCGCGTGGCTCGAAACCGCGCCGCCATCGCCCGAAACCGCGTTCGACGCCCATTTCCGCCTGACCGCGATTCATCCGTTCGGCGACGGCAATGGCCGTACCGCACGGCTGCTGATGAACCTGATGCTGATCCGCGCCGGCTATCCGCCGGTCGCGGTGCGACCCGAGGATCGCCGCGACTATCTCGCCGCGCTCGAAGCGGCTTCGCTGACGGACGATCTCGGCGCGTTTCAGTTGCTGATGCATGGCCGGTTGCTGGCGACGATGCAGGATTATATCGACGCGTTGGACGGGGCTCTGCCCTCCGGGCCGAAGCCATGATCCACTCATAACTGCCGCAAGGATGTGAGACGTTGCCCCTGACGATGGTCGTTCCCGAAAGCCCCGCCGCCGAGGATCGCGACCTCATCATCGCGACCCTGCGCGCCTATAATGAAAGCGTCGCCGGATCGCCGCGCATCCAATCGGTCGCGATCCTGCTCAAGGACGAGCGCGGCGCGACCGTCGGCGGGCTGTGGGGCCGGACCGGCTTCGACTGGCTGTTCGTCGAATTCCTGGTCGTGCCCGAGCCGTGGCGTGGCCATGATCTCGGGACGAAGCTGATCCTTGAGGCGGAGCGGATCGCGGTGGCGCGGGGCTGTTGCGGACTCTGGCTGGATACGTTCGAGTTCCAGGCGCGCGGCTTCTATGAGAAGCTCGGCTTCACCCTGTTCGGTACGCTGGAAGATCAACCGGTTGGAAGTCGACGCTATTTTCTGAGCAAGCGGCTGATTGCAGAAGGCTGATCGTCGCGCGCGGGATCGCGGCGATCGACCGTCTCAGCCGGTCGCCGCCACCTCCGGCCCGAGCCGCAACCGCCGCTTGAGCCAGCCATGCACCCTCGCCATGTCGAAAAAACAAACGAACACAAAAGGATAGAAATAGAACTGCACATTCATCAGCAAGAAATTGGCGAAGTGGAAAATGGTCGCGCCGATCAGCATCACCAGTCGCAGCCGCCAGTCGCGGACGAACAGGATCAACGGGAAGAACAGCTCGAACAGGAACACGCCGGCACCGAACACGAACACGAGGTCGGGCTTCTGCGATAGCTCCCACGCCAGCGACAGGTTGACGACATGGCCGTCGGCGGCGAAGCCGTCGCGCAGCGCGCGGGCGATCAAAGTCTCCTGGATGCGGCCGCCATGTTCGAACCAGAACAGCCCCGAGACGCGCAGCTTGGCCATCAGCGCCCAGAAATAGAACATCGCGATGTAGACCTGCATCGCCCGGATCGGCCAGCTCGACTCCCACGCCGCGATCGCCGGCCAGGCCTTGCGCCGCGCGTCGATGCCGAACGTCCGGCCGCATTTCGAGAAGAAGAACAGGATCAGCAGTGCGAAGATCGGCACTTCGCGGTGATGGACGTCGCCGGAAAAGCTGTCCCGCATGCCCTTGAGGATGAAGATGCCGATGATGATGGCTACGATCGCCGGCCGCGTCCATTTGCCGAACGCAAAGCACAGGCAGGCGGCCAACGTCGCCAACGCCACCGGCCACGCCAGCCACGGCACATTGCGCTCGATCCCCAGCGCGTGAAAATACCAGATCGGGACCGTGTAGTGGAATTGCGGTCCGAACGCGTCGAGGATGAACAGCTGCGGATATTGGGTCAGCACGTACAGCGCTAGGCCGATGCCGAAATAGAGCCGCAGCGCCCCCAGGCTTTCGGCCGGAAACCAGTCGAAGAGGAAGCGGTCGAACCGGGTCGCGCTGCGAGGCGCGGCTGCCGCCGCCGGTGCCAGCTCGCTCACGATCCGATCCTGTGCCTGATCACGCGGGTTCCGGTGTCGCCGATCACGACCTGGCGCCGTTCGCGAAACGGCGTCGTCAGGTCGCCGCTGTCGAGTTGCGCGCGCGTGAAGGTCGCGAAGTCGAGATGCGCCTCGAGCTGGACGAAGCGGCGCGGGTCGTTCGGGCCATAGCCGAACGTCGCGTTCGCGCTGCGCAGGATGTCGCCGGGATAATCCTGGCCGATCGCCGGGTCGGGGCCGATCAGAGTCTCATACCACCAGCGATTGAAGGCGATCAGCCGGGCGCGCTCGCGCAGGTGCTGCGGCGGCCCTTCGCCGAACGCGCGCTCCTGGTACAGGCGCCGGAAATTGGCGGGCGGAATGTTGAGGTCGCGGCGCGACAAATAGGTCCGTTCGCCGTTCGCGCGCAACGCGGCGAAGCCCCGGTCGCGGCGATCGAGATCGCCGACGGCGACCGTCAGCCGGTCGCTTTCCTCTCGAAATCCGTACATCGGCACCCAGCTCAGCGGGAAATAATCGACCCTGAGCAGGATCGCACCGAAGAAGATCGCGAAAAAGCCGATGATGAAAAGTCTTGCGCCGCCCCGCGTCATCCGTCCCCCAGATCCTGCCGGCGGCCACCTGTCATGGCAGTTCTACGTCCTGTCAAGATTCCCGATCTTCCGGCGACCGAGCAGGCGCAGCAGCAGGTTGCGGCCGCCACGCAGCGCGGGATAGCTGATCCGCGCCAGCCGCCGCGATCCGAACAGCAGCCGGTTGAGGCGATTGCGGATGCCGTGGGCGGGCGCGAGCGTCGCCATCAGGTGCAGCGCGTCGGCGCCATGGTGCATCCGGCCGCGATGGACTACGATCATGCCCTGGTCGAGATCATAGCCGGCCTCGGTCGCCTGCCGGACCAGCGCGTCGTCGCCGCGCGCATCGACCGTGCGCAGCGCGTCCTTGCCGCCCTTTACGCCGACCGAGCAGCTATAGGCGGTGCAGACCGGGCACTCGCCATCGAACAGCAAAGTGACGCCGTCGTCGGACTCTTCGGTGCGGGATACATCGACTTTGTCGTTCATGGCGTGGATATAGGCGACGAAGGCGGCTTGCGAAACCTCATGCCGGCGGTCGGCGAAAAATGAGCCGCTCGAAACCAAGGTCGGGAGAATGTGCGATGATCGGGAGACGCATCGAGATCATGTTGGCGCCGCTGGCCATCCTGGCGTTGCCCGCCGCCGCGCTGGCCGGCCAGGCCGAAACGTCCGCGGAAACCGCATGCCCGGCCAAGCCCGCGCCGCTGCCCGGTGATCTCCTCGGCTGGAGCGCGCCGTCGCGCGATCGGGCGATGACCAAATATTATCCGCGCGCGCACTGGTTGCGCGGCCTCAACACCAGCCTCGGCCTCAACGCGATCGAGAAGGTCGCGTTCGTCGCCGCGCCCGGCACGGCGATCGAACCCGGCAGCTTCGGCGGGCTGATGTCGGTGCGCGTGCAGAAGGCCGGGCGGCTCAAGATCGCGCTCGACGGTCCCGCCTGGATCGACCTCGTCAAGGGCAAGGCGCTGCTGCCGTCGGTCGGGCACGACCATGGGCCGGGTTGCACGACGATCGCCAAGGTCGTCGAATATGATGTCGAGCCCGGCCGCTATATCGTCCAGATCGTCAATGCGCCATCGGCGAAGATCCACGCGATGGCGGTGGCGCCGCACTGATCACGGCACGTGGGGCACCGGCTCGGACGCACGGGCGAGCCGGGCGCGGCGTGCGTCGACCAGAGTGAACAGCCCGACACCGGCGAGCACGAGCAGCGTCCCCAGCGCCTCGGGCCAGCCGAACGGTTCGCCGAGCAGCGAGACCGCCAGCACGATCGTGACGGTCGGACTCAAGGTCGCGATGATCGCATTGCCCTGCGCGCCGACGCGGGCGGTGCCGGCCGCCATCAGGAAAGCCGGCGCGACGGTGGCGAACAGCGCCAGCACGACGACCAATGGCCAGGCCGAGCGTTCGACCGCCAGCGCCGAAACCGGGTGCGTCAGCGCGAACTGGATGAGCAAAGTGAGGCCAGCGCTGCTCATCGCCACCGCGGTGAACAAGGCCGCGCCGCATCTCACGATCACCTCGCGCGCGAACAACTGGTAGAAGGCGAAGCTGATCGCGGCCGCCAGCACGAAGCCGGCGCCGCTCAGCGCGGTATCGGTCAGCCGCGTCGGCGCGCCGCCGAACATCGTTGCGATACCGGCATAGCTGATCAGCGCGCCCGCGACCGCATGCGGCGCGAGCGGCCGGCGGTAGATCAGCCGCCCGAGCAGGATCACGAAGAACGGATAGGTGAACAGGATCAGCCGCTCGGACTGCGCATCGATCCGCGCCAGCCCCTCGAAGTCGAGCAGCGACGACAGATGATAGCCGATGATGCCGACGATCGCCGCAGCCGCGAGCGTGCGGCGATCGGGCCGCGCGTGCCGCGGACGATGGCGCCATTCGACGACGCCGACCGCGACGAAGATCGGCACCGACAGCAGCATCCTGAGCGCCAGCAGGCTCAGCACCTCGACGCCATGCGCATAAGCGAGCTTCGCCACGACCCCCTTGGTCGCGAACAGCATCGCCCCCAGCGCGGACATGACATAGCCGGCGATCAGCCAGGATCGGTTGTGGGGCATCGCCGTGCGCCTGACCGCCCGGGCGGGATTCACCCGAACAAGATCGCCGCCGCCGCGTCCCACAGCGCCGGCGAGGCCGCCGCGAGCAGGCCCGTGCGCGGATCGCCGACGCGATAGTCCGATCCGTCGAAATGGGCGAGCCGGCCGCCGGCCTCGGCCAGGAACAACGATCCCGGCGCATGGTCCCAGGGAAAAGCTCGCCAGAACAGAGCGACGTCGTTGGTGCCCAGCACGAGCCGCGGATATTGCTCGCCCGCGCACAGCGGGATCGGCGCGTCGATCATCCGGCCCTCCATCCGCGCGACGAAATCCTCGCGCACCGCGGGCGCGAGGAAGCGCGTCGCGATCGCCGCGAGCGGCAGCGCGGCCCCGGTGCCGCGCGCCGCTACGCGCACACCATCGACGAACGCGCCGCCGCCCAGCACCGCGTGCAGCATCCGCCCGGTCAGCGGATCGAGGATCCAGCCGCCCTCGACCACGCCGTCGCGCGCCAGCCCGACCATGATCGCGAATGGTCCCTTGCCCGCGGCGAAATTGCCGGTGCCGTCGATCGGATCGACGATCCACACCAGCCCCTCGTCGATCCCCTGCAACAAAGTCGCATCGGCCGCGACGCCCTCCTCGCCGATCACGCGCGAACCCGGCAGGATCGCGGTCAGACCTTCGATCAGCCTCTCTTCGGACAGCCGGTCGGCCGCGGTGACATAGTCGCCCGGCTCCTTCTCCTCGATCTGCTCGGCAGAGAGGCTGCGGAACATCGGCATCACCACCGTCGCCGAAACCGTCCGGATCAGCGCGTCGACCGGGTCGTTGAGTCCATGCATGCTCAGCTCCGGTAATCGGCGTTGATCGCGATATAGCCATGCGTCAGGTCGCAGGTCCAAACCGTCGCGCGGCCCTTGCCCAGCCCGAGGTCGACGCCGATCTCGATATCCTGGCCCTTCAGATGCGCCGCGACCGGCGCCTCATCATAGCCTTCGACCGCAAGGCCATCACGCGCCACCTGCGTCGCGCCGAAGCTTATCGCCAGCCGGTCGCGCTCCGCCGGCTCGCCGGCCTTGCCCACCGCCATCACGATCCGCCCCCAATTGGCGTCCTCGCCGGCGATCGCGGTCTTGACCAAGGGCGAATTGGCGATGCTCAGCGCGATCCGGTGCGCGCTCCTGTCGGATTCGGCGCCCTCCACGTCGATGCGGATGAACTTGCTCGCGCCCTCGCCGTCGCGCACCACCAGATGCGCGAGCTGCAGGCACATGTCGGACAGCGCCGCCTGGAACGCATCGGCGCCGGCATCGTCGAACGACGCGATCGGCGGATTGCCGGCGGCGCCGGTCGCGAACGCCAGCACCGTGTCGCTGGTCGAGGTGTCGCTGTCGACGGTGATGTTCGAAAAGCTCCTGGCATTCGCCGCCGCCAGCATCTGCTGGAGCAGGGCCGGCTCGACCGCGGTATCGGTGAAGACGAAGCCCAGCATCGTCGCCATGTCGGGCGCGATCATGCCCGATCCCTTGATGATCCCGACCAGCGACACCGTCCGGTCGCCGATCACCGCCCGCGTCACCGCCGCCTTGGCGAAGGTATCGGTGGTCATGATCGTCGCCGCCGCGTCTTCCCAGCCGCAGGGCTCGGCCGAGAAGGCAGCGTCGAGTCCGGCCTCGGCGCGGTCGATCGGCAGCGGCACGCCGATCACGCCGGTCGACGCGACGAAGATGTCCGACGGTTCGCAGCCGAGATGCTGCGCGGCGCGCGCGGCGATCGCCTCCACCGCCGCGCGGCCGCGATGGCCGGTGAAGGCATTGCTGTTGCCGGCATTGACCACCAGCGCGCGCGCTTTGCCCAGAGTCAGCGCCGCGCGGCACCACTCGACCTCGGGCGACGGGCAGCGGCTCTGCGTCAGCACGCCGGCCACCGCGGTGCCCTCGGCCAGTTCCACATAGGTCAGGTCGCAGCGATCCCATGTCTTGTAGCGCGCACGCGCGACGCGTAATTCGACCCCGGCGATCGCGGGCAGGGCAGGGAAGCTGTCGGGCGCGAGCGGCGAACGATCGGTCATGCGGTCCTCATCTGAAGGGATGGCCGTGCCTATAGGGGTGAAGCGCGCGCGATGAAACAGGAAGGCCCGATCATCGAGGTCTGGCTGGCGGCATCCTTGATGCTGACCGCGGTGACGGTGACGGCCAGGCCGGTGGTCAGATCGCCGCCGCCGGTCCTGCTCGCACCGAAGCCGCCCGAACCCTGCAGGGCCCTGTTCTGCCCGGAGGATTACCCGGCCGAGGCCGCGCGACTGGGGCAGGAGGGCGCCGTCGCCCTCGACGTCATGGCGGACGAGAAGGGCAAGCCGGTCAGCTGCAAGGTCACGAAGAGTTCGGGCCACAAGCTGCTCGACGACGCGACCTGCCCGCTCATCATGGCCCGCCAGCATTACGAGCCGTCGAAGGACGCCAAAGGCCGGCCGCAGAAGCTGCGCGTGCGGCAGCGGATCGAATGGCGGCTCGAAAAGCCGGCGGCACCGACGGTATAGAGATTCCCCTCTACCGCTTGCGGGAGAGGGAGAGACGCCGAAGGCGGCGAGGGTGAGGGCACGAAGGGCGGGACCGCTCAGGCCCTCACCCTGGGCCGCTGCGCGGCCCTGTCCCTCTCCCGCGAGCGGTAGAGGGCAGTAAACAACCTCTACCCTCCACCCTTTTGCCCTGTTTTGACTAGCCGAACGCCCTCACACCACCTATGTCCAGCCTCTTCGCCGCCACGGGATCGATCTTGGAACTGCTGCTCTTCCTCTCGGCACTGCTCACCGGCCTGACCGGCGCCATCGCCGGCGACCGTCGGGCCGAGACGCCGCGCGTCGAGCAGAGCGCCGCGGCCGCGCTCGATGTCGCGGCTGAAGCCGTCGTCGAAAAGATCGCCGCCGTCCGTGCCGCGCTGTTCGGCCCGGCGCGCAGCAAGAGCACACGCTGTCCCGGCAACACGCTATGGGCGATCCAGACCGCACGGACCGCGCAGGACGTGCGGCTGATGACGGGCAAGCGGCTCGAATAGCCGCGCCGCGGCGCGTCCACGCGCCGCCATCCTGCTCCGGCAAGACAATGCGCTGCACGGCCAGGGGGCCGGGCGGCGCCTCCTACAGATAAACAGGATCAGACCATGTTCGGCGGAATAGCCAAGGCCATTTTCGGATCGTCCAACGATCGCTACGTCAAGTCGCTCGACAAGCTCGTCGCGCAGATCGGGTCGTTCGAACCCGCGCTTCAGGCGATGTCCGATGAGGAGCTCAGCGGCCAGACCGCCCGCTTCCGCGACCGGCTCGACGCCGGCGAGTCGCTCGACGACCTGCTGCCCGAGGCCTTCGCAACCGTCCGCGAGACCTCGCGCCGCGTGCTCGGCCAGCGCCATTACGACGTCCAGCTGATCGGCGGCATCGTTCTCCACCGCGGCGAGATCGCCGAGATGCGCACCGGCGAGGGAAAGACGCTGATGGCCACGCTCGCCTGCTATCTGAACGCGCTGCCGCCGCACCGGCGTCACGTCGTCACCGTCAACGACTATCTCGCCCGCCGCGACGCCGACTGGATGGGCCAGGTCTATGGCTTCCTCGGGCTCACCGTCGGCGTGATCGTCCCCAATCTCGGCGATGGCCTGCGCCGCGCCGCCTATGCCGCCGACATCACCTACGGCACCAACAACGAGTTCGGCTTCGACTATCTGCGCGACAATATGAAATATGACCGCGACCAGATGGTCCACCGGCCGTTCAGCTTCGCGATCGTCGACGAGGTCGATTCGATCCTGATCGACGAGGCGCGCACGCCCTTGATCATCTCAGGTCCCACCGACGACAAGTCCGAACTCTACATGCGCGTCGACACGCTCGTGAAGGAGATGGTGCCCGCCGATTACGAGGTCGACGAGAAGCAGCGCTCGATCATCCTCACCGAGGACGGCACCGAGAAGATGGAGCGCATGCTCGAGGCGGCCGGCCTGCTCGAGGGCACCAACCTTTACGATTACGAGAACACCCAGGTGGTCCACCACCTGAACCAGGCGCTGCGCGCCAATGTGATCTTCAAGCGCGATACCGATTATATCGTCAAGGACGGCAAGGTCATCATCATCGACGAGTTCACCGGCCGGATGATGGACGGCCGGCGCTGGTCGGACGGCCTGCACCAGGCGGTCGAGGCCAAGGAGGGCGTCGACATCGAGCCCGAGAACCAGACGCTCGCCTCGATCACCTTCCAGAATTATTTCCGCATGTACCCCAAGCTGTCGGGCATGACCGGCACCGCCGCGACCGAGGCCGCAGAATTCTTCGACATCTACAAGATGAACGTCGTCACCATCCCCACCAACGTGCCCGTGCAGCGGATCGACGAGGAGGATGAGTTCTACAAGAACACGCTCGACAAGTTCGGCGCGATCGCCAAGGCGATCAAGGAGAAGTCGAGCAAGGGCCAGCCGGTGCTGGTCGGCACGGTCTCGATCGAGAAGTCCGAGCTGCTGTCGGACTTCCTGAGGAAGATCGACGTCGCGCACGAGATCCTCAACGCCCGCCAGCACGAGCGCGAGGCGCATATCGTCGCGCAGGCGGGCCGGCTGGGCGCGGTCACGATCGCGACCAACATGGCCGGCCGCGGCACCGACATCCAACTCGGCGGCAATGTGGAATTTCGCATTGAGGACGAACTGGCCGACTTGCCCGAGGGGCCGGAACGCGACGCGGCCATCGAGCGCATCAAGACCGAGGTCGCGATCGAGAAGGCCAAGGTGCTCGAAGCCGGCGGCCTGTTCGTGCTCGCCACCGAGCGCCACGAGAGCCGCCGCATCGACAATCAGCTGCGCGGCCGCTCGGGCCGCCAGGGCGATCCCGGCCTCAGCCGCTTCTATCTGTGCCTCGAAGACGATCTGCTGCGCATCTTCGGCCCCGACACGATGTTCGCCAAGATGATGAACAGCAATCTGGCGGATGGTGAGGCGATCGGTTCGCGCTGGCTCTCGAAGGCGATCGAGACCGCGCAGAAGAAGGTCGAGGCGCGCAATTACGAGCAGCGCAAGCAGGTCGTCGAATATGACGACGTGATGAACGACCAGCGCAAGGTGATCTACGAGCAGCGCAGCGACATCATGGACGCCGACACCGTCGACGACGTCGTCGTTGACATGCGCGCCGAGACCGTCAACGCGATCGTCGGCGAAGCCTGCCCGCCCAACACCTATCCCGAGCAATGGGACATCCCCGCGCTCAAGGCGAAGGTCGAGGACGTGCTCGGCCTCGATCTGCCGATCGACGACTGGCTGGCCGAGGACGAGGTCGACCCCGAAATCCTCGAAGACCGCATCCGCGCCGCCGCCGACGCCGCGATCGACGCCAAGTCCGCCGAGATCCCGCTCGACGACTGGATCCGCGCCGAAAAGAGCATATTGCTCCAGAATCTCGACCATCATTGGAAGGAGCATCTGTCGACGCTCGACGCGCTGCGCGCGATCATCCATCTGCGCGCCTACGCCCAGAAGACGCCGATCAACGAATATAAGCAGGAGGCGTTCGCGCTGTTCCAGCGCATGCTCGACGCGATCCGCGAGGACGTCACCAAGGTGATCGCCCACGCCCGTTTCATGAGCGCCCCGCCCGAACTGCCGCGCATGCCCGACATCTTCACCACCCACATCGATCCGTTCACCGGCGAAGACGACAGCAACGACTTCGACGCCGGCTACGGCCTCGTCACCACCCGCCTCCCGCCGCTGCAATATATCTCCACCGCCGACGGCGAGGACGGGCCGGGCGGCGACCCCGACGAATGGGCCGGCAAGGTCAGCCGCAACGCGCCATGCCCGTGCGGATCGGGCCAGAAATACAAGCACTGCCACGGCGCGTTGTGAGGGCAGGGGAGGCGCTCGGGCTGTTCGGGGCGCCCCTGTTCGCGATGGCCGCCCTGCTGGCCATCGCGATCTACTGCATCTGGCAGGCGATCCGCGACTACCGCCGCGGCAACTATGCGATGGCCGTCGCCGGCGCGATCTGCGCCGCGCTGAGCCTCTTGGTCCCGATCCAGACCCACGCGGTGAAGATCGACCTGCCAGTCGAAAGATGATCGCAGTTGCCCTCTCCCCTTTTGGGAGGGTGAGGGTGTGTCCGGATAAGGCGTCGACGCCCAAATGCGAACGGACATCCCCGATCCGCCACACTTGCGTCACCCGAGCTCATCTCGACATCCACAAACACCAAAGCACCAGCACCAGACCCCACACACCGGCGTTCAAAGGTCCCGTTGCGCGTCGATCACTGCGCGGATTTGACCCAGCAGCAATGGCACATCGCGCGTTGCCGTCGTCCACACGATGTCGAGATCGACGTCGAAATAGGCGTGGATCAGCCGATTGCGCATTCCGGTCAGCTGGCGCCATGGAATATGCGCCGCCTGGGTGCGGACGGCCTCGGTGACGCGAGCGGCCGCCTCGCCCACCACTTCGATTGCCCGCGTCAGCGCCAGCCTCAGCATCTCGTCCCGGTCGAGATCATCGCGTTGGCGCCCGGCGATCATTCGTCCGACGCTTTCCAGCGCATCGATCATGTGGCGAAGGCGAACGAGATCGTCAGGCGGCATGGAGTGGCACGGCAGTGCGGACGACCTCGTCGCGGAAATAGCGGCTGAGTTCGGCTGCCGTCCGAAGATCGACCGTCACGCCACCCGACATGTCGGACAGATCCGCCTCGATGCGCGCCATGTCCAGCAGGCTCGGAGCGGCCGATGGCGCGAACTCCACCAGCAGATCGATGTCGCTGTCTCCCCGGGCCGTTCCCTTCAACCGAGACCCGAACAGCGAAAGCCGATCAATGCCGTTGATGCGGCAAAATGCGGCGAGCGCCTTGCGGTCGGGGAAGAGCAGTTCAGCCATTGCACCAAATATCCGTTTCGCCGGTCATCCTGTCGGCAGACATCGCGCCAATGCATATCAGGTGCCGACCGCACCCGTCGACAGTTTAGCCATGCACCCCACCCCCTTACCGCATTTGCACGTGCGCCAATGCCCCGAACCTGTCACACCATCCCCACCGTCCGGGGGGACCGCCATGCAGACCGACCACCCAGTCCATCTCGCCAAGAAGCTCAACGCCTTCCACCTCTGGGGCATCGCCGTCGGCCTCGTCATCTCCGGCGAATATTTCGGCTGGAGCTATGGCTGGGCGCAGGCCGGCACGCTCGGCTTCCTCGTCACCACCATCCTCGTCGCCGCGATGTACGTCGCCTTCATCTTCAGCTTCACCGAGCTGACGACGGCGATCCCGCAGGCCGGCGGCCCCTTCGCCTACAGCTATCGCGCGTTCGGGCCGGTCGGCGGCGCGATCGCGGGCTTCGCGACCCTGATCGAATTCCTGTTCGCGCCGCCCGCCATCGCGCTCGCGATCGGCGCCTATCTCAACGTCCAGTTCCCCGCGCTCGACCCCAAGCTGATCGCGGTCGGCGCCTATGGACTGTTCGTCATCCTCAACATCGTCGGCGTGACGATCGCCGCCACCTTCGAGCTGTTCGTGACGATCCTCGCGGTCGGCGAGTTGCTGGTGTTCATGGGCGTCGTCGCGCCCGCCTTCAGCTGGAGCAAGTTCGCGGCCGGCGGCTGGGCGGGCGAGGCGCAGTTCAGCCTGACCTCGATCGGCGGCATCTTCGCGGCGATCCCGTTCGCGATCTGGTTCTTCCTCGCGATCGAGGGCGTCGCGATGGCGGCCGAGGAAGCGCGTGAGCCGCGCCGCACGATCCCGATCGCCTATATCGCCGGCGTGCTGACCCTGACCGTGCTCGCGTTCGGCGTGATGATGTTCGCCGGCGGATCGGGCGACTGGACCGCGCTCGCCAATCTCAACGACCCGTTGCCGCAGGCGATGAAGCGCGTGGTCGGTACGTCGAGCGGCTGGCTCCACATGCTGGTGTGGCTCGGCCTGTTCGGGCTGATCGCCTCGTTCCACGGCATCATCATGGGCTATGCCCGCCAGATCTTCGCGCTCTCACGCGCCGGCCTCCTGCCCGGCCTGTTCCAGAAGCTCCACCCCCGCTTCCGCACGCCGCACATCGCCACCATCGCCGGCGGCATCGTCGGCGTCGCCGCGATCTACAGCGACGCCTTCATCAGCATCGCCGGCCAGTCGCTGACCGCCAGCATCGTCACCTTGTCGGTGTTCGGCGCGATCGTGATGTATCTGATGAGCATGGCGGCCTTGTTCCGCCTGCGCGCGAAGGAGCCGGCGCTCGACCGGCCGTACCGCGCACCGCTCTATCCGCTGGCGCCGGGCTTCGCCTTCGTCATGGCCGCCGTCGCGCTGGCGGCGATGATCTGGTATAATTTTGCGATCTTCCTGCTGTTCGGCGGGATCATCGGGGTGGCGGTTGCGGTCACCGTGTCGCGCAGACGCAGTGGGCCGACAGGTGAGGCTGCAGCATGATCGATCGCGTCATCGCCCGCCTGTGCCGCCCGCGGCGTCGGGCGATGGCGCCGGCGCCGGCGCCGGGAAGGGCGGCGCGCCGGGCGAAATTCCGGCAAGATAGGCGATGACCTGCGCGCGGTCGCGCGGGTTGCGGAGGCCGGCGAACGACATCTTGGTGCCTGCATAGGCGCGAGCCGGGCTGGTCAGGAAATGGTCGAGCGCGGCATAGGTCCAGCGCCCGTCGACGCCGGAGAGCGCCGCCGAATATTGGAAGCCCGGATGGCGGGCGATGGGCCGGCCGACGACGCCATGGAGGTTCGGTCCCACCCGATTGGGCTCGCCCGCGCCGAAACTGTGGCAGGAGGCACAGACCTGGGCGGTGCGCGCGCCGCGCGCCGGATCGGCAGCGGCGAGCAATGTGCCGAGATCCTGCACGATGGCCGGGCCCGCCGGCGCGGCGCCTTCCGGAAGCGGAACCTTCGCCGCCTCGATATGGCTGACATAGCCCAGCAGGATCTCGCGCTCGCCGGGCTGGCCGGTTCCGCCCGGCCAGGCGCGCTGCGCACTGGCGAGGTCGATCGGCGCCACGCCTGCGACCGGAAAGGCCCGCTGCTGCGGATAATCGGGCGTCATCACCCAGCCGGCGATCCCGGTGCAGAGCACGAGCGTGAAGAGCGCCAGCCCGATCGCGGCGGCGATTTTCCAGCGCTCGCCCGCGGGCTGGGTCATTCGCCGCCCCCGAGGAACAGGATCCGCGTCCAGAACACGTAATCGGCCTCGATCCACATCAGCAGGATCAGCGTGCCCAGCGCCAGCGGCGGCACCAATATGGCGTAGATCAGGGCCATGCGCTCCCACGCCATGTGCATGAAGATCGCCACGATCAGCCCGGCTTTCAAAAGCATGAAGGTGAGGATCAGCAGCCAGCGGGCGGCGCCCTGCACATGGAAGAAATCGACCAGGTAGGACAGCGTGCTGAGCACGAACAAATAGCCCCATATCTTGAGATAGACGCCGATCGGATGGGTCGCATGGTCCGCCGGCGGCGCTTGCCCCGCGGGATCGGCACCATCGGGGAGGGCCGGGGCGAGAGCAGGGGCCGGGGCCGGGGCGAGGTGCGGATGGGCGTGGCTGGTCGCATCGGGGGTCATGACATGCTCACCACAAATAGAAGAAGGCGAAGATGAAGACCCAGACCAGGTCGACGAAGTGCCAGTAGAGGCCGGCGATCTCGACCGCGCTATAGTCGCCGCTGCGATCGAAATGCCCGCGCAGCACGCGCGAGGCGACGATCAGCAGCATGATGACACCGACCGAGACGTGCAGACCGTGAAAGCCGGTGATCATGAAGAAGCACGCGCCGAACTGCTCCGCGCCGAACGGATTGGTCCACGGGCGCACGCCTTCACGGATCAGCTTGGTCCATTCGAACGCCTGCATGCTGACGAAGGTCGCGCCGAACAGCGCGGTGGCGACCATCAGCGCCGCGGTGGGGCCGCGGCGGCGGCGGTAGCCGAAGTTCACCGCCATCGCCATCGTGCCCGACGAACTGATCAGCACGAAGGTCATGATCGCGATCAGGATCAGCGGGATCGACTGGCCGCCGATGGTCAGCGCGAACACCTCGCTGGCATTCGGCCAGGGCGCGGTGACCGACGTGCGCATCGTCATGTAGGAGACGAGGAAGCTCGAGAAGATGAAGGTGTCGGAGAGGAGGAAGATCCACATCATGGCCTTCCCCCAATGGACGTGGCGAAACGTCTCCTGGTCGCCCGCCCAGTCGTCGGTGAACTCGCGCAACGCCTTCGTCGGGCCCCGGGGCTCGTCCGCGTCGTTCCGGATCGCCGTCGCCATGAACCTCGCCTCCTCTAGGTCGACACGAACAGCACCAGCATCAGCAGCCAGATGAACAGCAGGAAATGCCAGTAGATGGCGGTCAGCCGGACCGGCAGCGCCGCATCGCGCCCGGCCCGCAGATCGCGCATCGCCCGCGCCCAGAAGCCGAGGCCGCCGATCACGTGCAGCCCGTGAAGCGCGGTGATCAGATAGAAGAAGGCGGCCGCCGGATCGCCGCGCAGCCCGTGGCCCGCCGCGACCAGGCGGCTCCACAGCAGCAGCTGGCCGGCCAGGAACAGCAGGCCGAGCAGGCCGGCCGTACGGCCGCGGCCGATCAGCGCATTGCTGGCCTGAGCGCTTTTGGCCTGTGCGCTTCTGGCCTGCGCGCCCGCGCCGGCGCGTTCGACGCGGGCGAAATCGGCCCAGGCGAAGCTGGCGAGCAGCAGGATACCGGTGTTGATCCACAGCAGCGGCGGCTCGGGCAGCGGCCGCCAGCCGCCCATCCCGTCATGTCCCATCATCGGGCCATGCCCCATCCCGGGCATGCCCATCCGCATCAGATAGGCCGAGGTGACGAGGGTGAACAGCACCGCCGCCACGCCGAAATAGAGGATCAGCAGCACCTTCGCCGCGGGCGGCCGATAGGTCTCGGGATCGGCGTGCTCGCCGCCGGGCGATGTCCAGCTCTTCTCGGCGAGGCGTGTGAACAGGCTCATCGCGGCGCCTCCGTCGGTCCGGCGGACGCGGGCTCGTTCTGCGCGATGAAGTCGCGCGCCGCGCCGGGCACGCTGTAATCATAGGCCCAGCGATAGACGATCGGCAGCTTCGGCCCCCAATTGCCATGGGTCGGCGGCGTATCGGGCGTCTGCCATTCCAGCGACGCCGCGCCCCACGGATTGGGATCGGCCCTGGCGCCCCGGAACAGGCTGCTGATCATGTTGTAGAAGAACAGCAATTGCGCGGCGAAGACGATGCCGGCGGCGATCGTGATCGCCTCGTTGGCGAGATGCACCGAGTGCGGGATGAAGCCGGTCTCGCCCAGCGCATAATAGCGGCGGGGCACGCCGAGCATGCCGATATAGTGCATCGGCAGGAAGATCGCATAGGCGCCGAGAAAGGTGATCCAGAAATGCAGCCGGCCGAGCGTCTCGTCCCACATCCGCCCGGTGATCTTCGGATACCAGTGATAGATCGCGCCGAAGATCACCAGGATCGGCGACACGCCCATCACCATGTGGAAGTGGCCGACGACGAAGAAGGTGTCGGACAGCGGCACGTCGACGCTGACATTGCCGAGGAACAGCCCCGAAAGGCCGCCATGGATGAAGGTGAACAGGAAGGCGATCGCAAACAGCATCGGCACGCGCAGGTGGATGTCGCCGCGCCACAAGGTCAGCAGCCAGTTATAGACCTTGATCGCGGTCGGGATCGCGATCACCAGGGTCGAGGTTGCGAAGAAAAAGCCAAAATAGGGGTTCATGCCCGAGACGTACATATGGTGCGCCCAGACGAAGAAGCTCAGCACGCCGATGATCACGATCGCCCACACCATCATCCGGTATCCGAACAGGTTCTTGCGGGCGTGGACGCTGATCAGGTCCGAGACGATCCCGAAGGCGGGCAGCGCGACGATATAGACCTCGGGGTGGCCGAAGAACCAGAACAGGTGCTGGAACAGGATCGGCGATCCGCCCTCATGGCCGGTCGGCTTGCCCATCGACAGGATGGTGGGGACGAAGAAACTGGTACCCGCGACCGAGTCGAGCGTGGTCATCACCGCAGCCACGAACAGCGCCGGGAAGGCGAGCAGCCCCATGATGCTGGCGACGAAGATGCCCCACACGCTGCACGGCATGCGCATCAAGGTCATCCCCCGGGTCCGCGCCTGCAGCACGGTGGTGACATAGTTGAGCCCGCCCATGGTGAAGGCGACGACGAAGATCGCCAGCGAGGCCATCATCATGATGATCCCCCAGCTCGCGCCGGGCGTGCCTTCGAGGATGGTCTGCGGCGGATAGAGCGTCCAGCCGCCGCCGGTCGGGCCGCCCGGCACGAACAGGCTGGCGATCAGGACGATCACCGACAGCAGATAGGCCCAGTAGCTCAGCATGTTGACGAACGGGAACACCATGTCCCGGGCGCCGATCATCAGCGGGATCAGATAATTGCCGAACCCGCCCAGCAGCAGCGCGGTCAGCAGGTAGACCACCATGATCATGCCGTGCATCGTCACGAACTGGAGGTAATTGTCGGGCTGGATGAAATGGAACTGGCCGGGAAAGCCGAGCTGCAGCCGCATCAGGAACGACAGCACGAGCGCCAGCAGGCCGACCGAGACCGCGGTCAGCGCATATTGGATCGCGATCACCTTGTGATCCTGGCTCCAGACATAGCGGCCGATCCAACTGTGGGGATGATGGAGCGGCTTCAGGTCGTTGGCGATCGTCGCCATCAGCGTGGCCTCCTTACAATCGCCGCGGGCGCGTCCGCCTGCGCGAGCCGGCGCTGCCCGTCCTGCGCGGAAAGCAGCTGGGCGAAGGTCAGCTGTTCGCCCAGCCAGCGATCGAAATCGGCCTGCGGCTCGGTCACCACCGTGCCGCGCATCTGGTAATGGCCGGTGCCGCACAGCTCGGCGCACAAGATGTCGAAATTGCCGGCGACGGTGGGCGTCATCCAGAAATAGGTGACGATGCCCGGCACGAGGTCCATCTTGGCGCGGAACTGCGGCACGTAGAAATCGTGCAGCACGTCCCTCGAGCGCAGCACCATCTTGACCGGGCGGCCGACCGGCAGATGGAGTTCGTTGGTATCGACGATGATGTCGTCGCGGCCATAGGGATCGCGCGGGTTGATCCCGAACGGATTGTCCGGCGTGACATGGGCGACTTCGGCGGTGCCGAGCACGCCGTCGGCCCCTGGATAGCGGAAGGTCCATTGCCATTGCTGGCCGGAGGCCTCGACGATCGCGGCGTTTTTCGGAACCGTCACGAACTCGTGCCAGGCGAGCAGGCCCGGCGCGAGCATCCCGGCGATGCCGATGCCGGTCCACAACGTCAGGCGCTTCTCGAGGCGCGCATTTTCCGGCTCATAATGCGCGCGAAGGCCCGGCCGGTGCCGGTAGCGCCAGATCGCCAGCGCCATGAACAGGTTGAGCGCGATGAAGGCGGCCGCACAGATCCACAGGGTGACGATCAGCGCGGTGTCGATCGACCCCCAGTTCGATGCGATCGGCGTCACCCACCACGGACTGAAGACGTGGAACAGGATCGAGACGACCACCAGCAGCGCAATGCCGATTGCCACATACACCGGAATCGCTCCAGGCGACGCCGTGGACCAGTAGAGCCGGACCTGGTTCTGCCGGACGCGCGGGAACCAAAAACAAGCGGCGTCACCATAGCCTGAAACCGTGCGGCACGGAAGGGGCGCGTGCACGCGGGCGGCAGCCGCGAATTCGGAGCGGGCCAGCCGCGGAACGGCGGTTCAGCGCTGCGTCGGATCCACAGGGAGCGCGATGACAGGCGCCGGCAGCGGGGCGGATGGACTCAGGGCAAGCGCGGCCGCTCCGGCCAGCACCGCGAGGACGCTGGCCGCACCGACATAGGTTCCGATCCTCGAACCGCCGGCCCAGCCGCCCATCACCGCCTTCGATATCGTGTTGACGCCCACCGCCAGCACGATCGCCTGCGCGGCGAGATCGACCGCGATCCGGTCGGCACCGAGACGCGCCATCGAGATCGTCACGGCGTCGACGTCGGCAATGCCCGACAGTGCCGCGACGGCGACGACGCCCGTCGCCCCCAGCTCATGCCGGACCAGTTCGACCGCGAGCATCACCACGACGATGACGGCAGCGAGCTTGAGCGCCGTGCCGAGCTCCAGCGGGTTGGTGACCTCGAGCCGGGGATGCTCGGTCGCGGCGGTCTTGGACAGCAGCAGCGCCGCCGCGATCGCCAGCACCAGCGCCGCCGCGGCCAGCGGCAGCAGCAGCGGCACGAGCAGCGCCCGGTTGAGCAGAGTCGCCACGACGCCGACGCGGATGAACATGACGATCCCCGCGACGAGAATGCCGCCGGCGAGCAGGCGCTCCGATCCGGGCCTTTCCTTGCCCAGCCGGGCCAGCGTCAGCGTCGTCGCGGTCGACGAGGCGAGACCGCCGGCGACCGCCGCCGTCACCACCCCCAGGCGCTCGCCGAACAGGCGGACCGCGACATAACCGCCGAACGAGATCGCGGCGATCATGATCGCCAGCAGCCAGATCTCCGCCGGGTTGATCGCGCCCCAGGGATCGACCGTGCGGTTCGGCAGCACCGGCAGCAGCAGGAACGACATGGTCATGAGGATCAGGACCGCCCGTATCTCCTCCCATCGCAGCGACGCGACCCAGCGGTGCAGCGGCTCGCGCAGCGCGAGCAGAAGCACCATCGCCACCGTGCATGCGATCGCCGCGCGGAGATCCCCGACCAATGCAAAGGCGCCGAGCGCGAAGGTCAGCATGCCGGCGACGACCGACGTGGCGCCGAGATCCTTGTTCTCCCTGGCTTCGAGCCAGTGGAAGGCGGAGAAGGTGGCGCTATGGCCGAGGAACAGGAAGCCGAGGACGATGGGCGAGGTCGCCGCCGCGAGCGCGCCCGAAACGCCGCCGAGCAACCCCGAAAGCGCGAAGGTCCGCAAGCCGGCGGCGCGTTGCCCGTCCAAAGCCTCGCGCGCGTTCCAGCCGCGTTCGAGGCCGACCAGGAGTCCGATGGCGAGTGCCACGGCAAGGCGGCTCAGAAGGTCGATCTCGCCCATCGATCAGAATGTGATGATGGATGCCGGGTCGCGCAAGCGCGCAGTCCGGTCCGCCTCGCTTTTCCGCTTGTTGCCGCGCCGCGAACCGCCGCCCGACGTGCTTCAGGCGATCGCATCCTGTACCGGCGGCCCGCCGATGCCGCCGGCCGGTTCATGCTGCAGACACGCGAGCAAGGCGTCCGACGATGCGACCGCGCCGAAGACGCCGCCCTGCATCGTCACCATGCGGAGCGCGGCATCATGGTTGGCAGGCTCGGTCGCGCCGCAGCAATCGCTCAGGATCAGGCATTCGAAGCCGCGGTCATTGGCTTCGCGCATCGTCGTGCTGACGCAGACGTCGGTCGTGATGCCGGTGAGGATGAGATTGGTGATCCCGCGCACGCGTAGCGTCAGTTCGAGGTCGGTGGCGAAGAAGCTGCCCTTGCCCGGCTTGTCGATGACGACTTCGCCGGCGATGGGCGCGAGCTCGTCGATGATTTCCCAGCCGGGTTCGCCGCGCACGAGGATGCGGCCGCAGGGGCCGGGGTCACCGATGCCGGCGCCGATCCGGCGCGATCGCCAGCGCTTGTTGGCGGGCAGATCGCTGAGATCGGGCCGATGCCCCTCGCGCGTGTGGATGATCGGATAGCCGAGCGCGCGCATCGCGGCGAGGACGCGCCCGATCGGACCGATCGGCGCGCGGGTGAGCGCGAGATCATAGCCCATGTTGTCGACATAGCCGCCCTTGCCGCAAAAGTCGGTCTGCATGTCGATGATGATCAATGCGGTGTCGGCGGGCCGCGGCGAACCCGCATAGGGCCAGGGATAGGGATCGGCGCTGACTTTTGCCTCGACCATCGGTGTGCGCCTCCAAAGCGTGCATGCTCGACGCGACATCGAACCATTTTCGATGCTGCACTGCAATAGGCGCGGAACGGCGGCGCGATTTTTCCTGTAGCGGATCGGTGTCGTGCGGCATTGGCCGGTGCCGGTCGCCAGGTTCACGGTCACGGTCGTCGCCACAGCGGCGCTGCCAGAATTGAGCGCGTCGATGCTTCGTCGATTGGGAGCGACACGTCTGTGGTCCGGGACTCCGGCTTGAGTTCGGGCGCCAATATATCTATGTGATGCGTGATGCTTGATGCTCGGAGAGCCAACATGCGCACGACACTGGCGATCGATGATGACGTACTGGCCGCCGCCAGGGCGATTGCGCAACAGCAGCATCGGAGCGTTGGCGAGGTCGTGTCCGATCTTGCCCGACGCGCCTTGCATCGGCCGCAGCCGCCTGCGATGCGCAACGGTATCCGATTGCTTCCCCGGCGCGATGATCGGTCGTTCGTGACGCCCGATATCGTCAATGCGCTGCGCGATGAGGCGCCGTGACGTTCCTGCTGGACGTCAATGTTCTGATCGCGCTCGTCGATCCGGCCCATGTCGGCCACGACGCAGCACATCGATGGTTCGAGGAGGAGGGCCATCGGGCGTGGGCGACATGCCCGCTGACCGAGAATGGCGTCATTCGGATCGTCGGCCACGCCAGATATCCCGGCACGCCGGGTTCGCCTGCAGCCATTGCCCCGATCGTCGCCCAGCTCCGGACATTGCCTGGCCATGTCTTCTGGCCTGACGACATCAGTCTCGTCGGAACCGAACTTGTCGATGCGGCCCAGATCCTGACGTCGGCGCAGGTGACCGACAGCTATCTGCTTGCGCTTGCGGTCGCGCACGGTGGGCGGCTGGCGACGTTCGACCGGCGCCTGTCGCCGAAAGCGGTGAAGGGCGGAAAGGCCGCGCTCCACCTGATCTGAATGCATGCGCGATTTCGGTGACGTTTTGGAACCGCCAGTTCCGATGCCGGCAGGACCAATTCGCGCGCTGGCCGCCGTTGGCGTGAGGGTTCGGGGCCATGCAGAACCGGCCAATCTCCGTTCGCGACGGCCCCTAAGGCGCCGAAGTGTCGCCCTTCGCCTGTCTCCCGGCGATCCTCGAGCTTTCGGCCTTCAGCGGGCGGGACACCGGGCACACCTCCTGCACATAAGTGTTCAGCGTGTTGACGAGATTGTCGGGCACGAGCCGGTAGAACACGAACTGGCCGCGCTTCTCGCTCGCCACCAGACCTGCGTTCTCGAGCACCGCCAGATGCTGCGAGACGGCGGGCTTCGACATCGCGAAGCGCGAGGCGATCTCGCCCGCGTTCAGCTCCGCATGTGCCAGATAGGCGAGAATCTTGCGGCGGGGCGTGGAGGCCAAGGCTTCGAACACTTTCTGCATGCGTCCCATTTAAGGAATGAGCTAACCACTTGACAAGGGCACCTCATCAATTAAGCAATAAGCTAATTACCTGGGAGGTCGTCATGCATGAGCAACCCGACGCGGACAAGGTGAACAGCCTGGTCGAGATTCACGGCTGCAGCGCGGTGAAAGGGGTGGTCCGCTGGGATCCAGTTCATTCGCTCTGGAACGGCTTCATGCTCGTTGCCGCGCTCACGCTGGCGCCTTTGCTCGCGAGCTGGTCGGCAATCGCCCTGTTCCTCGTCCTGACCGGTGCATCGCTGCTGCTCGGGCACAGCGTGGGATTTCACCGCCTGCTCATCCATCGCAGCTTCGCCTGCCCGCTCTGGCTCGAGCGCGTGCTGGTGTGGATCGGTACCGCGGTCGGCATGAGCGGGCCGTTCTGGATGATCCGGACGCATGATCTGCGCGACTGGGCGCAGCGGCAGACCGCCTGCCATGACTATCTCGCGCATCGCCGCCCGATGCTGGTCGACGCCTGGTGGCAATTGCACTGCCGGCTGGAGCTTGCGAATCCACCCGCATTCGATCTGGGGCGCGCGGGGCGGGATCGCTTTTACCGCGTCCTCGAATCGAGCTGGATGGCCCAGCAGATCCCGCTGGCTGCACTGCTCTATGCCAGCGGCGGCTGGTCATGGCTGGTCTGGGGCGTCTGCGTGCGGGTGAGCGCCTGCGTGACCGGCCACTGGTTCGTCGGCCATCTCGCCCACCGCCGCGGGCCGCAGTCTTGGCTGGTGGAGACGGCCGGTGTGCAGGCGCACGACGTGCCCTGGGCGGCGATCCCGACGATGGGCGAAGCCTGGCACAACAATCATCACGCCTTCCCGGGATCGGCGCGGATCGGGCTCTATCCCGGGCAGAGCGACTGGGGCTACCGGGCCATCCTGATCCTCGCGCAACTCGGCCTCGCCTGGGACATCGTCACACCGGAGACGATGGCGCAGCGCAGGGGGCTGAGGCGCGTCACGCGCAACGCCGGCGCCGCGGTGTCGCCTCCCCAGGCGGCAAGGGGCTGAGGCGATGCGCATGCTGCCCTCATTCGAAGGACGCGTCTCCCCTTCGCTCTACGCGCTGGCCGCGCCGTTGTTGCTCCTGTCGCAGACCCTTGCGGTTGCACTCTGCTACCGCTGGAACGACGCCCCGCTCGATGCCGATGGCTGGTTCTGGCTGCTGCCGTTGCGCGGCCTGGCGCAACTGCGCGGCCTCACGAGCGGGCAGGCGGCTACGGTCTTCGCCTACGGCTTCATCGTCGCGTGGGGACTGGCTGTCCTGTCCTTCCGCCGCGCATCCTGGTCCGGCCGCGGCCATTGGCTGAGCGCATTCGCCATTTTCCCCGTCATCCAGATCATCGTGATCGCGGTGCTGGCCGTGCTGCCGCGCCGCCAGGACGAAACACCGGCGCAGCACGCCGATGGCGTCGATCCGGCGGATGTCGTGCAGGGCGTGCTCGCGGGCGTCGCCATCATCGTCGCCGCCGTGCTGCTCTCGGCCTTGACCCTGGGCGCCTATGGCTGGGGGCTGTTCGTGGCGACGCCGTTCATCGTCGGGGTCACGACCGGCTACCTCGTGAACCGCCGAACGCCGCTGAGCCGCGGGCGCACGACCCGACATGTGATGGCCGCGGGCGCGCTCGGCGGGCTGGCGCTGCTCATGCTGGCGCTGGAAGGCTTCATGTGCATCATCCTCATCGCCCCGCTCGGTCTCGGCGCGGCCGCGCTGGGCGGCGTCTACGGCCGCGCGATCGCGATGTTCGGCCATCATCGCGGCAAGCCGCTATTGTCGATCGCGATCCTTCCGGCGCTGTTCGTGCTGGAGGCCAGCATGCCGCCGGCGACCGCGATCATGACGTCGGCCCATATCGATATCGCGGCCTCGCGGGAGGATGTGTGGCAGGCGATCACCAGCGACGAGACCATCGGCTTGCCGCCCGGGCTTCCGGGCACGGCCGGGCTCGCTTATCCGGTCAGCGGCCGCCTGCTGGGCGAAGGCGTGGGCGCGCCGCGGCTCGGCATATTCTCCACCGGCATCGCCCGGGAGCGCGTGACCGAATGGGAGCCCGGGCATGTGCTGGCGTTCACGGTGCTGTCACAGCCGCCGGCGATGGAAGAGATGAGTCCCTATCGCAAAGTCCACGCCCCGCATCTTTCGGGTTACGTGGTCACCGGCGACACACGCTATATCCTCTCGCCGTTGCGCGGCGGCGGCACGCGCCTGACGCTGCAGGCGACGACGATCCTGCGGCTCGATCCGATCCTGTATTGGGAGCCGATTGCGCGTTGGGCGTTCGACGCCAATGTGCGACGGGTGCTGAGCAGCGCCAAGCTCCAGGCAGAACGGTCGCGTTAGTCTTTTCTCATATTACGACAATTTAGCCGAGCGCCAGCCCCTCCAACGATTTGGCAATATCGCCAATCGTCCGGAACAGCACCAGATCATCATCCTTCGACGGCAGGAACCCGCGACGTCTCCAGAAGCTTGCGGCATCGACATCGATCGCGTTGACCATCAGGGCACGCCCCCCGATCAGCCTGGCCGCCGCGACGCATCGCTGAAGCGCGTGCTTGAGCAGGCCGGTGCCAATGCCCTTGTCGGCCCACTCAAGGTCGGTCGCAAGCTGGCCGAGCAGCAGGCATGGCACCGGCTCCGGCGGTTGGCCGGTCCGGATCGCGCGCGGTAAGGCCCTCGAAACCACGGCGGTCGGTGCAAGTCCGTGATAGCCGACGACGCGCCCGCCATCGTGAACGACGAGCACCGCCGTGAAGCCCTTCTGCTGGTTGGAGAGCGCCCGCGTCTTGAGCCAGTGATCGAGCGCCGGCTTGCCGCACGAGAAGCGCGAGACGTCGTGCTCGGTCGATAGCGGTTCCGGTATGGACAGCGGCAAACTTCAATCCCGATCGTCGACGGTGGCGTCTTCCCAAGGCGCAGGCCTTCGCGCCAGCGCGACAATTTCAGGAACGATCGCCGGCGGACCCGCGAGCGACGCCATGAAGGCGTCGAAACCCTCGGGACTCATCCGGATTAACCCGGTCTCCATGACGACCTCCTCCGCGGCGCGTACGGCGGCGTCACGCACGAAATCCGTTCTCGATCGTCCGCGCAGACCCGCCGCACGGTCGATCATCGCGATATCGGCCTCGGGAAGGCGCATCGACAGGGGGTGGTCCTTGCGTTCGGTGGCGCGGGTCATGTCAGTCTCCTTCGCATGATATTAATTGATGTAGCGCGTTTTGCAATACGAACAAGTGTCAGTATTGCTGGAGAGGTTTTGAAACGTACCGCCAAGGTTCGTGTTGAACGGACCCAACTTTGTCGGGTCGAAAAACTGGACTCCTCTGACCTCCCGTAACCGTACATCGACCCTATCGCGCAATTCCTCCCGTCGCTCGGCTAGCGGCCAATCGGGAGTCGGCAAGCGGCTGATTGGGAATCTGGCTTCGGAGGATGGGATTCGCTTCGGCCTGATCTGGCCGCCAACGCTTGCAGATTGCGCCGAGTGCCCTCGTCCGATTCCTTGACATTCCACGACATGTTCGATATATGTTCCAGAATGTAGAGCGGCAAATCGGGAGCGTGGCGGTGCCAAAAATATGGGGAAATGCCCGGTTCCAGGCCGGCAACCCAGCGGCCGGCCCGATGCAGTGGCGCACCGATGTCGCTTTGGATGAGCGCGATGTTCCACCAACGTTGAAGGCCGATGCTCCCGCTGTAATAACAGCGGAAATACAGCGGGGAGTCTCTGCGGCCGCGGCCGACCTGATCGGCGTTCAGACCGGCATTTTGTCATCCCCGCGGCGCGGTTCCGCGAGCATCTCGCACGCATCACGCGCGACGATCTGCCGATCATCCGATCGGACGCTCCCGCTGTTAGAGCGGTTTGGGGTTGCGCGGAATCGCGATGTCTGATTCGGGAGTCGGGTGAGGCAGCGAGGCAATGATGACGGCACCCTTTTCGGACGACCTACGCAAGCGACTGATTGAG
>Ga0268264_10000554_pt1 | contig 46390 bp, 48 predicted proteins | sample KBSSwiS32_FD_190357 | JGI IMG/M metagenome (GOLD analysis project Ga0268264, IMG submission 190357) | Switchgrass rhizosphere microbial communities from Kellogg Biological Station, Michigan, USA - KBS Switchgrass S3-2 (SPAdes) (version 2) | ecosystem: Host-associated > Plants > Roots >... | reverse complement strand
CTGGGTCATTGAGGCCTGCCCCACCCTCACGTACTGGTGGAAGACGCTGCCACCGCCAATGTAAACGTAATCCTGCACCTCGACGTGGCCGGCCAGCAGCACGCTGTTTGCAATCACGACATGGTTTGCCACCATGGTGTTGTGGCCCAGATGGGTGCCTGCCATGAAATAATTGTGATTTTCCACCATTGTGGCGCTACCTTCAGCGGTGCCGCGATGCACGGTGCAATATTCGCGGAAGCGGTTGCCGTTGCCAATAATGACTTCGCTGTGGATATCCGCGTTGAAGGCATGGTCCTGCGGTTCCGCCCCGATGACGGCGCCGTAGCTGATGATGTTGTTCCTCCCCATGCGCACCGTGCCGGCGAGGATCGCGTGGGCCTAGATGATGCATCCCGGGCCGATGGTGGCGTGACCATCAATGCAGACATAAGGTCCGATCTGCACATCGTCCGCGATTTCCGCGACAGGGCTGATAATTGCCGTGGGATGGATTCGCATAAAATCCTCGATCAATGCGGCTAAAAGGGGGGGGTCTGCCATTGACAAGCCCGCTAGTCACGCAATTTATTTTGCGAAAATCAGAATGACGCACAGCCGGATTCCATGCAGGATTCGAACATCCACTTCCCCTGCCCTCCCGGTAAAGGGATAACGGCCTTACAAGGGAAAATGCCCTCTACAGCGCCCATGATGCATCGCCATCAATGCGGATGGCGCCGCAAACACTCCCTGTCTTCCGAAAGCCTGCTCAGGAATGAGAAGACCTGGCAGATGGAGCTGCCGTCTTTTTCTTCGAGGCAGGAGATATTACGATTTTGGCTGGCTTGACCTTCAATGCCGCCTTGGACGCCGTCAAAGGCATGCTTGCGGACGAGGATGCGTTACTACGCTTCGAAGAACTGCTGCCATTGGAAGAGGTCGACATTGCCGTGGCAGCCTTTGGATTGGGTGCCATGAGATATGATGTGGCCGGGGGCACGGCTGCTGCCGGTGGCGTCTGCGGCTGTGCTGCTGGCGCGGGAAGCACTGGCACAGAAGGCTGCACTCCCCCGGGCGGCAGGATTACGCGAGGCTGGGAGCCGGGCGTGGCCTCCGGCAAAGCCACGGCGGTTTCTGGCAGCGGCTTGTATTTGTAATTGATCCGGTAGATGTCATGCTGGCGGGTGAGATCATAATCCCAGTCCCGGTAGCAACCGCTCAATGTGACGGCAAGACAGACCAAAATTAATGCGTAAAGGGGGCGATATTTCATACTAGATTTTTGACTTGGTGTTCGTTATGCACATTTACTTGAACTTGATCAACCCTTAACACAGGTTTTCACGCGGCATTTTGCCGAGCTTGTCAAAATCCAACGATTACGAAATAACAGAACCATGCCCTACAAAGACATCACACCGCCAGCCGGACAGAAAATTTCGATCAGCAACGGCAAACTTACTGTGCCGAACAATCCCGTCATTCCTTTCATCCGCGGGGACGGCACGGGTCCGGATATCTGGGCCTCCAGTGTGCGTGTGATGGATGCGGCCGTGGAAAAAGCCTACGGCGGCTCAAAGAAAATCTCGTGGTTTGAAGTATTTGCCGGGGAAGCATCGAAGACAAAATTCGACAACTGGCTTCCTGACGACACTATCGAGGCCTTCAAGGAATACCTCGTGGGCATCAAGGGACCCCTCACCACGCCCGTAGGCGGCGGCATCAGCTCGCTGAACGTGGCGTTGCGCCAGATGCTCGACCTCTATGTATGCCTGCGCCCGGTGCAGTATTTCACAGGGGTCCCCTCGCCCGTGAAGCATCCTGAAAAAGTGGACATGGTGATCTTTCGTGAAAACACCGAGGACATTTACGCAGGCATCGATTTCAAGGCGGGTGGCGAGGCTGCAATGAAGACACTGGAATTTCTCAAGGCTTCGTTCCCGAAGGACTTCAAAAAAGTCCGCTTTGGCGCGGAGTCCCCGGAACTCGTCGGCGTCGGCATCAAGCCTGTGTCGAAGACCGGCACCCAGCGCCTCGTGCGCTCGGCAATCCAGTATGCGATCGATCAGGGTAAAAAATCGGTGACGATTGTCCACAAGGGGAACATCATGAAGTTCACCGAGGGCGCTTTCCGTGACTGGGCATATGACCTGGCCAAAACGGAATTCGGCGGCGTCGAGATCGATGGCGGCCCGTGGTGCAAGCTGCCGAACGGCATCATCATTAAGGACGCCATCGCGGACATCACGCTCCAGCAGGTACTCACCCGCCCCACGGATTTCAGCGTGATTGCGACACTGAATCTCAATGGCGACTATCTCTCCGACGCCCTCGCCGCACAGGTCGGCGGCATCGGCATCGCTCCCGGCGGCAATATCAATTACGTCACCGGCCATGCGATCTTCGAGGCCACCCACGGCACGGCACCCAAATACGCCAACAAGGACGTGGTCAATCCCGGCAGCGTCGTCCTCAGCGGCGAAATGATGTTCCGCTACCTCGGCTGGGGCGAGGCCGCCGATCTCATCATCAAGGGAATCAACGGCGCGATCGGCAGCAAGCGCGTGACCTACGATTTCGCCCGCCAGATGGAAGGCGCCACCGAGATCAAGTGCTCGGAATTCGGCGACAACATGATCGCCCATATGTAATGGAAAAATGACGGAATTTGAAAAAGGGCCATGCTGCAATGGCATGGCCCTTTTTTCGGTCTGCGTAATTTGGTTGTTCGCCATTGAATGCTTCTGTGGTTAACTATCCACGATGAAACTGCCCACGCCCTGGCAACTGAAGACGATCTACGCCTCGCTCACCGCGCTGGCGATCCTCGCCATTTGCTGGGTGGCATCTGTATTTGTCCAGATTGCCGGGGACACCATCAAGAAGTTCCAGGCGTTCCTGATCCCGCTCGCGGTCGCGGCGGTGCTCGCCTACCTGCTGGAGCCAGTGGTGAAAAAACTCTGCTCGTGGAAACTCTCGCGGACATCGGCTGTGCTGATCGTGTTCGGGGTGTTCATCATCTCCACCACGCTCATCTTTTTCTCGGTTGGCCCCCGAATCTATGATGAAGGCGTGAAGTTCGGGCAGAATATCCCCGATTACACGCAGAAGGCGCGGAAGCTTGTGGATTCGACGATTCAGAAATACAAGCAGCATTCCGACAATGAGGATTTCCAGAATATTGTTTCCATGGTGCAGGACTGGTTGCAAAAGCAATTGCCCGGCTACACCGATAATCTCTGGAGTTTCGTCCGGGGCAGCTTCGGTGGGGTGCTCGGGGTTTTCGGCTACATCGTGAGCCTCCTTATCATCCCGCTCTATCTGTTCTACTTTTTGAAGGAATCCTCGAAGATCCAGGAAAGTTGGAGCGATTATCTCCCGATCCAAGCATCGCATTTCAAGGATGAGGTAGTCGATACGCTCACCGAAATTAACGGCTACCTCATCGCATTTTTCAGGGGACAACTCCTGGTGAGCATAATCGATGGTGTGCTGATAGGCATCGGCCTGTTCTGCCTAGGGCTCAATGGCGGCTTTCTCATCGGCTTGATGGTGGCGATTCTTGGTCTTATCCCGTACCTCGGCATCTTCATATGCTGGATTCCGGCGGTTCTCATTGCCATCGGACAATATCCTGGCTGGTACCACCCGATTATGGTGACCCTGATTTTCATCGGAATGAACCAGATTGAAGGCTGGTTTATCGCCCCGAAGATTGTAGGCAACTCGGTAGGGCTGCATCCCCTCACCGTGATTGCCTCCGTGATCGGCTGGAGCCTTCTGTTTGGGGGGCTTCTGGGCGCGATCCTGGCTGTGCCTCTCACCGCAACCCTCAAGGTGCTCCTGCGCCGCTATGTCTGGCAGCGTACCTTCAAATCTGAACCCTCCAGGCCTTTGAACACTTCGGGCGCTGTCCCTGTCAAAACCTCCAAGTGAATGCAGTGGAGTTTGCAAACGGCGGAAAAATTCATCTCTTTTGGCCCGGTCGTAAAACTTTGATCGAACAGATCGAAGAGCCGGTTGTCTTATCCAATCCCGCCACAATACGATTTTTTTAAAATATGACGACGACAACACAGGAACTCACCGAACACGTAAAACAATCCGGCCAGTGGATCGCCCCATTGCAGGAGCAGATGTCACGGGTGGTCGTGGGGCAGAAACATCTCATCGACGGCCTGCTCATCGGGCTTCTCACAAACGGTCACGTGCTTCTCGAAGGCGTGCCGGGTCTGGCCAAGACACTCGCGGTAAAAACCCTCGCCGCCACGATCCAGACGAATTTCCAGCGCCTCCAGTTTACCCCCGATCTGCTGCCCGCCGACCTCATCGGCACGCTGATCTACAACCCCCGCAGCGGTGAATTCACCACGAAACACGGTCCGCTCTTTTCCAACCTGATCCTTGCCGATGAAATCAACCGTGCCCCTGCGAAAGTCCAGAGCGCGCTGCTGGAAGCAATGCAGGAACGCCAGGTCACAATTGGCGAGGCGACGTTTCCGCTGCCCGATCCATTCCTCGTGCTCGCCACGCAAAATCCCATTGAACAGGAAGGAACCTACACCCTGCCGGAAGCGCAGGTGGACCGTTTCATGTTGAAGATCAAAGTCGGTTACCCCACCAAGGCCGAGGAACGCCAGATCCTCGATCTCATGGGCACGTCCGCGCCGCGCCTGGGCGTGAACCCCGTGGTGCGTCCCGAGGACATCATCGCCGCGCGCGGAATCGTGAACGAAATTTATATTGATGACCGTGTGAAGGATTACATCGTCGATGTTGTCTGGGCCACGCGTGAACCGCGCAAATACAAACTCAATCTCGACGGCCTGATCCGCTACGGAGGCTCGCCGCGTGCAACCATCAACCTCACGCTCGCCGCCAAGGCCCGCGCATTCCTGTCCGGACGCGGCTATGTCACCCCGCAGGACGTGAAGAGCATCGGCGCCGACGTATTGCGGCATCGTATCATCGTGAGCTACGAGGCGGAAGCCGAGGAAGTGACCAGCGAGCAAATCATCGAGAAGATTTTTGCAGGCCTGCCAGTACCTTAGCCGCCGATTGGCTGATAAGTTTTGTAATAATCACCGTGGAAACACCGCGCGATATATTAAAGAAAATCAGGCGTCTTGAGATCAAGACCCGCGGCCTCGTCGAAGCTGCATTTGCGGGGCAGTACCGCAGCGTATTCAAAGGACGCGGCATGAATTTCGAGGAGGTGCGTGAGTACCAACCCGGCGATGAAGTGCGCACGATTGATTGGAATGTAACCGCGCGCATGGGGCACCCGTTCATCAAGAAATTCACGGAGGAACGCGAGCTTACCGTCATGCTCATGGTAGACGTGAGCGCCTCCGGGAACTACGGAAGCGTGAGTCTCAGCAAACGGGAGATGGCTGCGGAAGTGGCCTGCCTGCTTGCTTTTAGCGCCATTCGCAACAACGACAAGGTCGGCCTCATTCTTTTTTCCGACCACGTTGAACTCTACATTCCCCCGAAAAAAGGACGCATTCACACATTGCGCCTGATCCGGGAAATCCTCTTTTTTGAGCCGGAAGGGCGCGCCACGGATGCGGCGGTTGCCTTCAATTATGTGAACCGCGTCCTGAGCCACAAGGCGGTGGTTTTCATGATTTCGGATTTCCTTGCGGGCGATTTTTCAAAGGCGCTGTCTGTCACAAGCCGGCGTCACGACCTGGTGGCGATTCCCATCGTCGATCCTCGCGAGGAGGATCTGCCGAATGTCGGCATCATCACGCTGGAGGATGCCGAGACCGGCGAACAAATCGAGGTCGATACGTCGAACAGCGCGACGCGGGCCGCCTATCTGCATCTTGTGGAAAAGCGAAAGACCGGGCTGTTTGCCCAGTTTCGCCGGAACCGCATCGACAGCATCTCGCTGCGCACGGACCAGGATTACCTGCCCGCCCTGCGCACATTTTTCCGCCAGCGCGAACGGAGGCTGATGTTGCAATGATCCTGCCGCCGTTTCTTGCGCAAGCCGCACCCATAGCCACACCGCCCCCGATCCGCGATATCGTGCCGCCGGTGTACGTTTTTCCGTACCCGATGTGGATGGTTTATACAGCCGGGGCAGTCGCGCTCGTTTTCATCGGCGTGGCAGTGTGGCTCTTGATACGCTGGTGGCGTCGCCGTCCGGCTCCCCCGCCTCCGACTCCTGCGCAGATTGCGCTGGCCGCGCTGGAAAAAGCACGGGCGCAGATTCACACGCTCGATCCGTACGCGTTCAGCATCCTGGTCTCCGACATTTTGCGGCAATACGTTTCCACACAACATCAATTGCGCGCAACACAGCAGACTTCGCCCGAGTTTCTGGCATCGATTTCGGATCTGCCCGTTTTTACCGAGGCTGTGAAAAAACAACTCGCTGAGTTTCTGGAGAAATGCGACCTGATCAAGTTCGCGCATGTATCGGCCACCAGCGATGACAGCGCCGCGCTGCTCGAACAGGCGATCCGTTTTGCGAAAGGAGACGCGAAATGAACTTTTTCAGCGACTGGGGGATCACCTTTGCAAATCCGTGGCTGCTGCTTCTGCTGTTGCTGATACCCGTGCTCGCCTATCTCCAGGGTCAGCTTGGTGGCGTGCCTGCGGTGATATTTTCCTCCGTCGGCCCGTTGAAAACCCTTGGCAAAGTGGCTGAATCCAAGGCGGGCGATTTCCTGGCGGGATTGATGTTTCTCGCCCTGGCGTTGCTGATCATCGCCCTGGCGCGTCCGCAGCAGGGCAAGACGATCAGCCATGTCGAGGCCAGCGGCATCGACATCATGATCTGCATCGACGTTTCCGGCTCCATGCTCACGGAGGATTACAATATTGGCGGGCAGCGCGCGAACCGCATTGACACGGTCAAGGAGGTCACGCGGAAATTCATCGAGGGCCGTCCCAATGACCGTATCGGCGTTGTTGCCTTCGGTGGAAGGCCCTATCTGGTGAGTCCCCTCACTCTCGATCACGACTGGCTTTTCCAGAATCTCGAGCGCGTAAGAGTCGGCTTGGTGGAAGACAGCACTGCGATCGGGTCGGCGATCGCCGCGGGAAGCAACCGGTTGAAGGATAAAAAAGCGAAGAGCAAAGTCATCATCCTCCTGACCGATGGTGACAACAACGCCGGCAAAATTTCACCGGAGACAGCCGCGGAAGCCGCGAAAACGCTCGGCGTGAAGCTCTATGCAATCGGGGCGGGCACAAACGGCACCGCCCCCTACCCGTTCACCGATCCCTATGGGCGCAAGGTTTATCAAATGATGAACGTGCAATTTAACGAGGAAGGCTTGAAAAAAGTCTCGCAGATCGCCAATGGAAAATACTACCGCGCAGCCGACACGCAGTCCTTGGAAAACATCTACTCGGAAATCGACAAGCTGGAGAAATCCAAGGTCGAATTGACGAAGTACACGAATTACCGCGATCTTTTCCCCTGGTTCACGGGTGCAGGCCTCGCCGTGCTTGGCTTGAATGTCCTTCTGGCGCAAACCCTCTGGAGGAAACTGCCATGACATTCGGCGCATCCTACTGGCTCTGGGCTTTGGCGTTGCTGCCTGTGATTGCATGGCTGTTCATTATGAATGAACAGCGCAGGAAGGCACTTCTTCAAAAGATCGTGGCAGCCCGCCTGCTGGATCGTCTTGCGGGAAGCATGAGCCCGGGCAAACGCAGATTGCGTTTCGGGGTATTGCTGCTCGGCTTGGCGTCTATCATTGCGAGCCTTGCCCAGCCCCGGATCGGCTACACATGGGAGGAAAGCAAACGCAAGGGGCGCGATGTGCTCATCGCGATCGATACCTCGAAGAGTATGCTCTCCAACGACGTCGCCCCGAACCGCCTTGCCCGCGCAAAACTCGCCGCGCAGGATTTGGTCGGGACGCTTGGCGGCGATCGCGCCGGCGTCATTGCATTTGCCGGAAGCACCTTTTTGCAGGCGCCGTTGACAATCGATTACGGCGCGGTGATCGATTCGATCAACGATCTCGACACCAATACCATACCGCTCGGCGGAACAAATATCGCGGCGGTGATCGACGCCGCAGCCAAGGCATTCGGAAAAGGTGAGAGCGAGAACCGCTGCCTTGTTCTGTTCACCGACGGTGAGGAACTGGATGCAGACGGGGTGGCCGCCGCCCGCAGGCAGACTGGGAATTTCCGCATCTTTACCGTAGGCGTGGGCACGCAGGCGGGGGCAATCATTCCCGTGACAAGCGGCGAAGAAGGAACGAGCTTTGTGAAAGACCAGGAGGGGCAGATCGTGAAAAGCCGGCTGGATGAAAACCGTCTCAAGGAAATCGCGGAGGCAACAGGAGGTTTTTACACCCATTTGCAACATGGCCCGGAGGACATGAAAAAAATCGTGCAGGACGGCCTCGGTAAAATCAAGGAGCACGACATCGATGCCCGCATGTCGCGTCATCCCATCGAGCGCTACCAGTGGCCGCTGGGATTCGGTATCCTGCTGATCGCAATTTCCATGTTGATCAAGGAAAGACGCAGGATGCCTGTTGCCGCAAAAGCAGCCAAGGCATTGAAACCCGCGGTTGCACTGCTCACGTTGTGGATAGGGTTACACTCTGCAAATGCGCTTCCGGTGAATGAAGGACTCGACCTGTACAACAACAAAAAATACAAGGAATCGTACAATTCCTTCAGCGGCCAGCTTCAGCGCAATCCCGATTCGCAGGCCTTGGAATTCGACAGCGGTGCGGCTGCTTACAAAAACGGGGATTACGACAAGGCGATAGAATCCTTTGGCAGGGCGATAGGTTCCCCGAAGCCCACCATGCGGGCGAAATCGGAATACAACCTCGGCAATGCGCTTTGCCTGCGCGGGGTAAAACAGGAATCAAAGGAGTCGAAACTCAAGGATTGGAACAACGCGCTCCAGCATTACGACGAAGCCTTGAAAATCGATCCAAAAAACGAGGATGCGAAGTACAACCGTGACGTAGTGGAGAAACTGATCGAGGAATTGAAGAAGGAACCGCCGCAATCCAAGGACGACAAAAAGCAGGACAAGGACCAGAAAAAGGACGACCAGAAAGATCGGAAGGATAAACAGGACCAGCAAAAGCAAAACCAAAAGGACAAGCAGGACAAGAAAGACCAGAAGGATCAAAAGAAGGACGATCAGAATTCCGGCCAGGGTAAGGACAAGGACCAGCAGCAACAAAAGCAGGATGGCAAGGATTCAAAAGATCAGAATAAACAGGATTCCAAGGATCAGAATGGTTCCAAAAATGATCAATCGAAACAGGATCAAAACCAGCAATCGCAATCCAAAGACGGGCAGGATCAAAAGAAAGACCAACCCGGCTCCGAGGGGAAGGATCAGAAACAGGATCAGAATCAGGGCCAGCCACAGAATCCCTCGCCAGACAAAGGCAACGACTCGCAAAACCAGCAGTCCCAACAGGCTTCCCAGCAGCCGACTCCCGGAAAGGGCGAGCCTGAAAAGAAATATTCCGGCCCGATCAAGGAAGGCCAGCAGCAACCCGGCCAGAAAGCAGAGGAGGGCCAGACTGGCGAACCCGAAAAAGCCTATGTGCCGGGCGAACAGCGGGAGATGACCGCCGCCGAGGCGGTGCGTATCGTGGAATCAGAAAAAGGCGAGGAAGCAAAAGGGGTGTTGATTGAACATAAAGCATCTGCTCCTGTTCTAAAAGACTGGTGATGAATGTAAAATTTCCCAATCCCTATCGAAGGTTCCTGCCGCTGGTGTTTCTCGGCAGTTTTCTTTGCGCAATCGTGGCAAATGCCGCGGAACCCAATATTCAGGCGACCCTCTCGGACTCCAGCACTGAGGTAGGTCAATCCGTGGACCTGCAAATAGAGATTACGGGTGCCCAGAAAGCGGAAGCGCCTTCCGGTATAAGTGTGGACGGACTCAATTTTGGAAGCGTGTCCAAATCCGTGCAGCAACGTTTTAATTTTACAAACGGCGCATTCACCTCCTCATCCCAGACAATTTATTCGATCCCAGTCATCCCGCAACGCTCCGGAACCTTCACCATTCCCGCGATCACACTGGAGGCGGATGGAAAGAAAATCAGCACCAAACCGCTGACTCTCACAGTAGGAGGTGGCGGCGCTGGCCAGGGGACCGCATCCGCTCAAAATGCCGGGGATGCGACCAATAACAGCATTGCCTTTGCAGAATTGATCGTGCCCAGGGAGAATGTCTATGTGGGGGAAGCAATCCCGGTGGAGGTGCGTATTTACCTCGATGCAAGGGTAAGGGTGCGTTCCAATGAATTGCCCGAGATCAAATCCGAAGGCTTCACGGTCCAGAAATTTCCACAGCCTCATCAAGAGCAGATCCAAAAAAACGGCAGGCTTTATAATTTCGTCACATTCAAAACAGCCGTCACCCCGGTAAAGAGCGGTAAGCTTGCGCTGGGACCGGCCACGATGAATTTCATTGCCCAGGTTCCCCAGCAACGGAGAAATCGTGGACGCGGAGGGATCGACGATCCGTTTGGCGACGAGTTTTTCAACGGGATGTTCAACCAGATCGTCGAGCAACCGCTTGCCGTGAAAAGCAGCGGCATCGATCTCGAGGTAAAACCCCTGCCCAAACAGAATCAACCCGCGAATTTCTCCGGGGCTGTCGGGGAGTTTTCGCTTGCGACCGAGGCGAGCCCGCTGAAATTAAACATTGGCGATCCAATCACCCTGAAGTTAAAAGTCACCGGTCGCGGCAATTTTGACCTCGTATCGGCTCCGCACATGGCTGACCAGGACGGATGGCGCAGCTATCCGCCATCGAGTAAATTCGCCGCGGACGACGATATCGGCATCAGCGGATCGAAGACATTTGAGATGGCAGTGATCCCCGAGGAGAAGAAGACGAAACTTCCCGTGGTAGAGTTCTCCTATTTCGATCCCCGGAAGGAAAAATATGTGACGCTGACCGCAGACCGGATGTCGATCAACGTCGAGGGACAAGGCCAGCAGGCACCAGTGGCGCAGGCAACGCCCGCGATTGCGCAGCCGCAGGCTACTCCCGGGGCGGCGAACGAGCCGGGTGACATTCACTACCTGCTGACTGGCGCACCACATTGGGGAAAGTCATTCACCCCTGTTTTCATGACCCCCATTTTCTGGAAAGCCCAGGGGGCGCCCATGCTCGTAATGCTGGCATTTATTGGATTCCAAATCACCGTTCGCAGAAAACAGGACGTGCTTGCCCGGCAGCAGGCCGAACGGCGGCGACGCAAGGGCGAGTTGCTGAAGATCATCCAGGATGGTGGCACCGATCTGACGGCTTTCTACGATGCGGCCACGCAGTATGTCCAGGTCGAGGCTGCGCGTAGTTTGCGGCGTGATCCCTCGAGCATCGGCTCCGTGGAGGTGCTTTCCGCCCGTTCGTTGGATTCCGCCACAGCGGAGGCCGTGCAGTCCCTTTTCAATACTCATGGGGAACTGGCCTACGCGGGTTCGTCGGCTCCACGCCAGAAGGTCTCGTCAGATCTGCGGCAGAGCGTGCTGGCAACATTGAAAAAATTCGAGAATGCGAGCGATGAAAATGTTTGATCAGTGCAACAGGAACGGATTTTTTAAAGCGATCATCGTGGCGATCGTGGTCGCCGGGTTTTCATTTGCAGCTTCCGCCGCCGGGGATTTTAAAAACGATTTCGAGCAGGCAAACCAGCAATACGACCAGGGAAAATATGAAGCTGCTGAGAAGCTCTATAAGTCGGTCATTGATGGCGGGAATTACAGTCTGGAGGTTTTTTACAACCTGGGCAATGCCGAATTCCGACTGAAGAAAACCGGCGGTGCAATCCTTAACTACGAGCGTGCCCTTGCCTTGGCGCCAAATAATCCCGAAGTGAGGGCCAATCTTGCCCTGGTTCGCGATCAGACCGGTGCAAATGTCCCCGCAAAGGGTTGGCGCGACAGGATTGTCGCTGATCTCGGTGTGAACACCTACTGCTGGATCGCCGCAGGCGCTGCGTGGATGGGTATTTTTGCATTTGCAGCGATCGTGTTAAGACGGCATTCCGAAAACTTTGCTTCCTGGTCCCTGGTGCTTTTGAGCCTCGCGGTATTTGCTTATGCAGGTTTTGCGATTTATCAGCTTGAGCAGGATAGGTTCGTCGCGATTGTCATGTCGAAGGCGGAGGCCCGGTTTGCCCCGGCGGATAATTCCACGCTCGCGGCCACGTTACCGGCTGGCAGCCGTGTCTGGATTCTGGAGCGTCGCGGTCCATGGGTTTACTGCACGCTTCCCGACAGCAACCGCGCATGGATTTCCTCCGATGCAATCGAGAGGGTCCGGCTAAAGGATTCGTGAACCGGCTTTTCCTGGTTTTGCTGTTGGTACCTGCGGTGGCCTCGGCTGCTCCGCAAGGCTGGCGGCAAAGCCTGTCGCCCTCGAAGCCGGGCTCATTTCCCCTTCCCCGCGAACAGAAATCACGCTACCGCTTGGGCTGGTTCACATTCAATGCCGGCGAGGCGGAGGCCACATTCTCCAAACCACGACGCGACAGCGTGCAACTTGACGTGAAAGGCGGCACCATAGGGTTTGTGCGCAACCTTTGGAAACTCGACGCCAGCCACCATGCCGTTGCGCAGGCTTCCACATTGCGCCCGGTGAGCATCAAACAGGTCGAGACTTACAGTTCCCGCACGATTACTACGTCCGTTGAATTCAACAATCAGGGTGTATTAAGCCTGCGCACCGTGAATCCCCCGGACCCCTATCCGCCGGGCAGGCAGAAATTTCAATTTCCCAACGTTTACGATCTGCAGACTGCATTGCTTTTTATCCGGAGCCAGAAGTTGCAGCCCGGGGACAATTTGAGCTTCGTCGTTTTCCCCGCCAATGCCCCTTATCTCGCCAGTATTCACGTGATCGGTCGCGAAAAAATCGAGGTCAAGGCTGGGAAATACAACGCCTTGAAATGCGAGTTGCATCTTCAAAAGATCAACCGCGAGTTTGGTCTCGAACCCCATCGCAAGTTGAAACGGGCTGTCGCCTGGGTTTCCGACGATGCCGACCGCCTGCTCCTTCGTGCAGAGGCGGATATTTTCGTGGGCAGCGTATGGGCGGAATTGCAGAGCGTGAAGTTCAACACGCCGTGATGTGTAGTAGTGCGACTTACCGCACCCAGATCCCCCGATAGACCCTGTAAGGCTGACGTCCGTAATAGGGCGGCGGATAAAACGGCTCCGTAACCACCTGCCGCTCATTCGGCAGCAGTCGCATTATCCTTAGCGTATCGAGGTCGAGCCGTCCCGTTTGCGCCAGGCCGTAACCTCCCTGAAAAAGGACGATCCCCCGCTCCGTTGCCGGTCCGGGGATGCCGTCCACTTCGCCGGTATAGCAGCGGTCACGTGTCAGGCGGAGCTGGGCATTCTTAAGCGTGCTCTGCTGCACATCGACAGGGGCGTTTTCGTAGGGAGTGCGCCTGTAAAGCTGCGCGAAGCTGGCGGAAAGGTCGGAAGGTTGAGGCGGAATAGATACCGGCGGTGAGATGACATTTCGGCTGGCCGTCTGTGGCGGTGGAGGATTCTGCGGGGCAGGCTTTACAGCGTCCCCCTGTTGTCTAAGGAAGTTCCGGTCGCTTTCGTTCACGTTTTTTTCCGGCTGTACCGGGCGTGGCGTGGCGGCTGCAACAGCCGGTGCGGTGCCGCCCACCTTCAATGCTCCCAGTGTTTCCTGGGTCAGTGTTCCAGTGACCTCCAAGCCATTCCTGATCTGGTAACGGCGGATTGCCGCGCTCGTTTCCGAGCCCACGTCGCCGTCAACATTCCCGTAATAAAACCCCTGCGCCTTGAGTTGCTCCTGCACTGCGCGCACTTGCCCGTCCGCATGGAGACTCGCGACACCAGACAGCATCAAAAAAATGAGAAACGTGAACTTTTTCATCAGTGCAACCTTATGGACAATATTTCCCGCAACAATATTCAATTTTTTGCCTTTGCCAGCTTGATTACAGAGGGTTTCTGCTGTGTTTCAAAATTGATGATTCCGTCCGCAATCGCCGCAGCCAGCCGGTCCCGGTAATCCAGGTTCTTCAACTGCTGGGCATCGAAGGAATTGCTCACAAACCCGCCCTCCACAAGCACTGCCGGGTTCCGCACGTTGCTGATTACGAACAAGGTTGCGGCTTTGACCCCCCTGTTGATTACAGGCACGCTTCCGGCAATGGAATTCTGGATTGCCCCGGCCAGATCCTTGCCCTGGCTGAGCTGGAGCGTCGACGGCGTGATGAGCAGATTCATTCCCGTCCACATGAAATCGGGTGAAAGCTTCTGGTAGGCGTAATAGGTTTCAACCCCGCTTGCCGGGGTGCCACGCGATTGATTGAAATGGATGCTCACAAAAAGCGAGTGGTCATACTGGTTGGCTATGTTCACGCGGTCCGGCAGCGGCACATAGACATCCGTGCGCCGCGTGAGCACCGTGGTGTGGCCGGATTTCTGAAGCTGGCCTTCCAGCCGCATCGCCACATCGAGCGCGAGATCCTTTTCCTTCAGGTCATACCCCGTGGCCCCCTCGTCGTTCCCCCCATGTCCGGGATCGATGATGATGATGGGTCGCAGTCCCGGAATATCCATCGGTTGCGGGTGATCCATCTCCTCGGCTTGGGCGCGGCGGACATTCAGGCCCCCTCCCGGCTTTGAGGCGCAAAGAAGCGCAAGACATCCAGCCATCATGACCAACCCCGCGCTGGAGATGTAGCGCCTCATAAAAGAAAAGTGCCACAGGTTGGCCGATGAGCCAAGGGCGAGTTTTAATTATGAAAGAAACGCCAGGTTGTCCGGAACCAGCGTGCGATAGGTGATCGGCAGGTTGCTGCTGCGCTCCATCACCGAGGCTTCGATGACTGCGGATGCAAGATGTTCCTTGCGGTGGGTGGCGATTTTTTCGGCGGATGGCAATTCGTCCTGCGCGTCCCTGCCGAGGGAAAGATGACCGACGGCCCATGCATCGAGCGCAACGTTGATTGCGTTTTCAAGGCCGGCACTCACAAAATTCTGCGCGCGCAGGAATTTCTCCATCAGGCTCGTGGAGAGGGCCGTGCCGGAGATGACACCAAAATTTTCAAAAGTCCGTGAAAGCGTGCCGCCGCTGGCATGGATCGAGCCGTCATATTCGAGGCGCACGAAAAGATTCGAGTCACTCCCCCGCCCCAGTTCCGCAAAAATCATCCGCGCAAGATAAGGGGCGCCGTAAACCTGCTCAAAGGCGGTCTTGAGCAGGGGGCTGAGCGCGTAGTTGGCCAGCCGCCGCAGCGAAACATCCTGCGCAGACCGTGTGAACCCCTCCGTGCTCGCCACCTCGATTGCCGCCATGCGGAGGCGCTCGATATCGCCGGGATGCCCGATTGCTCCCATGCCGATGCGGTCATAAATCTCGAAAATCTTCTGCCGCTCACGGCTCAATGTAAGAAACAGGATGCCGTCGTCATAGGCCAGGCACGCAATCGGGCTGCCACTTTCGAGCTGATGCTCGATGTATTCGCGGCGGTTGCCGATTGCCTCGACCCAGCGATACGGTTCCTCTATCATTTGATTTTCGTCTTATAGATGGCTGCGAGGGCTTTTTCTCCCAGCGTGGTGATCCCCGCCTTCGACACAATCTTGATGATCGGGTAGCTCCTGCCCCTGCGGTCGACTCCGCCGGTGGCAGTGTCCGACTCGGCGGCGGTGTCGAGGGCGCGCAATGCCAGCACCACGGCCTCGCTTTGTTCCAGCTTGCGGAGCGTCTTCTTTCCCCACGTATTTTCGTAATACAAAACACTGCGCACCGAGGGGGAGCCGGACCCGGTTGCCGCGTAATCCGCAGCTTCAAATTGGGCACCCATGGCGTCGTAGAAATAAAGGCGTGCCGTGTCACCAGCCGTGTCGTATGTCGCAAAGATCGGCACCACCACCCCCACCCCTTGCATCACGAACCCGAAATTATCCCGTAATAATTTGGACAGCGCGCGCACCTTGCCATCCAGGCTCATCTCCTGCAACTGGCTGCGGCGGTAAAATTGGAAGGAATGCTCGAGCACCCGCGCCATTTCCCAGGCCGTCGCGGGCACCCCGGCAATGGCCATGAGCGAATGCCTGTCGATTTCCAACACCTTGTCGGCGCGATCGTAAACCACGATATTGCCGGCGGTCGCACGGCGGTCACCGGCTACCAGAACGCCACCGGCGAATTTAAAAGCGAGGATCGTGGTTGCTTCGGTGTGAGGCAGATCCATCCTCGGGTTGGCTGTCATTGCGGCTGCCTGGGGATAAAGCCCCTGCCGTCTTAGCAACGACGAAAAATCCTCCGGCGCAACCGCAGCAAACGGGGATGCCTGGATTGGTGAATCCATTACTGGCCGGTGCGCTGCCGGTAGCGTTTCGATTGGTTGGGGTCGACCTTGCGCATCCGTTTGAGCAGATCGCGCGTGTCCGGCTTTGAAACGTCCGGCGCTTTCGGCCCCCCGCCATCCCCTTGTTTTGGCCCCCAAGGGACGGGAGCCACCGGTTTTTGGGTCCTGTCAGGCATGGCTGTAATCTAAATAACTTCCCAAAAAACGCAAGAGACTACACTGGCCGCTTGCGTTGTTCGGAAGAAAATGACACTTTTCGGGACAATGATTCGCCATCGACTTATCATCGTGATCACCGCCGTGCTGGTGCTTGGCACCGGCGTTTCCCATGCACAGGGTGCAAAAAAGAAATCCTCGTCGTCCTCGACGAAAACCGCGTCTGCTCCGTCCTCTGCAAACGAAATTGCCGCCCTTCGCGAGCTGATCGAGGGGCAATCGAAACAAATCCAGGCCCTCACCGAGCAGGTCGCCCACCTTGCGCAATTGGTGGAGGCATCGCGTGCCACACCGGCTCCGGCGCCTGCAGCCACCCCCACACCGGTGGTATCCCATACCCCTTCTCTCGTGGAAAATACAGGCCCGGCGGGGGCCATTGCCGGGCAGGATGGGCCGGGAACCCACGTCGTTACCAAGGGTGAAACTCTCACTTCCATCGCCAAACATTTCAAAACCACGGTGGCTGAACTCTTGAAGCTAAATAAGATTGAGAATGACAGGATGTTGCAAATCGGGCAGACTTTGGTTATTCCAACTCCGACGCCAGTCGACAACCCCCAAGAAAAGAAGGAGAATCAGTAACATATGGACGAATCAAAGAAATGGTATTTGATGAAGTACGAGGATGGTGGAGTTTTTGGGCCGGTGACTTTCGACCAGATTCGCCAATGGGCGGTTGAAGCTCAGATCTCTCCACTCGACAAACTTTCCACCGATGAATCAACCTGGCTGAAAGCCCCGATGATTCCCGAGTTGCAGATGGACTTTCTCATTGAGGTCAGCCCCGACCAGTACTACGGGCCCACCACCATCGGTGCCCTGAAGGAATTCATGGAAATGGGCGAGATCGGGCCGGAAACCCTCATCACGAATTGCAAGGACGGCTCTTCGCGCGCAGTAAAGGATTTTCCCGATTTGCAACCCTCCACCTCTTCATCAGGAGGCGCACAGCAATCGGAGCCGATCCGGACGAATATACGCGTCAGCCTCCAGCAGCGTATCCGCGATCTGGAGCACAGCCTGCTGGAAGAGCGTCGCGCCCGTGAGGCAGCCGAAAAGCTTGTCGAGAAACTCGAAGCACGGCTTGCCGAGCTTACCGCAAATACCTGACCGGATTCCGAAACGTTGCGCCCGGGCAGACATCGGGCGCCAATGTGGAGGTCAGTTGTCCATGGCATCCTTTTGCCGTGTACAGGTTATTTCCTGAACTGGACTCTCGCCAAATTTCTCCGGGAGCGTTTATATGCAGATGACATCCTGTAAACGGAAGGGAACCGAAACATTTTAACAGACGATGAATCCAGACATGCAAAATCTTTTTGAAAATAACAAGCGCTGGTCGGCGGACATTCGCTCCCGCCAACCGGGCTTTTTTGCGACCCTCGCGAAGCAGCAGGCGCCGCGCTATCTCTGGATCGGCTGCGCCGACAGCCGCGTGCCTGCGAACGAAATCGTGGGCCTGCTCCCCGGCGAACTTTTCGTCCACCGCAACGTCGGCAATGTGGTCACCCACACGGATTTCAACTGCCTCTCGGTCATCCAGTTTGCCGTGGATGTCTTGAAAGTGGAGCACATCATGATCACCGGCCACTACGGCTGCGGCGGCGTGGCTGCGGCGATGGAAGACAACGACCTTGGCCTGATCACAAACTGGCTCCGCCACATCCGGGACATTTACCAGCGGAACCGCGAACAAATCGATGCGCTGGCCGGGAAGGAAGCGCAGGTCGATCTGCTCTGCGAATTGAACGTGCGTGAGCAGGTCAGGAATGTGGCCGAGACCACCATTGTGCAGGGCGCATGGAAGCGCGGGCACAAGCTTGAGATTCACGGCGTGATTTACGGTCTCAAGGACGGCTTGCTGCGAAACCTGGATGTATCGCAAAGCGGCAATCCGTAGCACAGTTTGAAGCCTGCGGATTACGCGAGGAAACGTTTGACCTCGGCCTCGTAGTTTTCGAACGGGTCGGACATCATGAGATAGTTCTGGTTTTCCAGCGCGATGGAATCCCAGTTGATGAGATACGGCAGGCTCTTTTCCTGAAAATGCTCCACGGCTCTGCCGCGTCCGTGAGCGCGGGTGTTTGCGGGCGGCGTTCTCATGGCTTCCGGCCTGCGCACGCTGTCGTTGAATTCTCCGATCGCCTTCGCCGGTTTCAATGCATGGAAGAGCCCTTTGTCCGGGTTGATGTTGTGATATTCAAGATCGAGGCTTTGCAGCCAGGGATCATTCCAGCTCAGTTTCTCGCTTTCGCGGAAGGTATCCAGCAGCCATTTTTTTGAAATCCAATCCACACCGCCGATCAGCAACTCCGGTTTCTCCCGCAGCGCATCGAGCGTGAACGCCCAGCTTTCCAGCACCCAGTCCGTCTCCGCATCCATGCCGGCAAAATGTTTTTTGATGTGCTCAAGAAATGCGTACTGGATATCCAGCGCATCGCGCGTGCGCCCGTCCTCCAGCAGCACCGGGCCTCGGCCGGTACCCTCCCGCGAGATCGCGCGCGTGGCCACCACGGCGTCCCGCAGCACCACATCGGGCGGCAGGATTTTTTCCTCCAGCAATGTGAGCACCAGTGCAGTTGTTCCTACTTTCAACGCCGTGGCGAACGGGCTGACGTTTGAATCACCGATGAGCAAATGCAACCGCCGGTATTTGCGATAGTCCGCCAGCGGCTCGTCCCGGGCATTGATGATCGCACGGTTGAACTGCACCCACTGGTAGACGTCGTTCACGATATGGTCCGCGCGCTGGCTGATTTGAAAATCAACAGGCTCACTCTTCTCCGCCGGCATTTCGAACTCGAACGCCAGAGGATTCGCCTGCCCCACCCTGCCCGCGCCGGTGAAAATCTGCCGGGTGGCAAGGAACGAAAGCAGTGTCCCGAGAATCTCCGGGCTGAATTGCAATTCCCGCCTCATGAGATAATTCTCATGGCAGCCGAACGTTGCCCCCGTGTGATGATCAATGTTGTTTTTTAAAAACGACACACGGTCCGCCGCATCCATTTCGTCGAGCGCGGATTGCAACATCATGTCGCCTGCGATGTCGTAGGAAACCATGTCGCGTAGGCCAAGGCACTCCGGCGAGGCGTATTCCATGTGTCCCATATCGATGTAAACGCGCCCGCCATTCAGCAGGAACCCGCCGTTGCCCGGCGGCTCCTCGTAGTCGCGGTAGTGCAGGTCGATCACGCCCATGCGCGATTTTTTGAAAAGATGGTTTTTCACCCGTACCGGCCAGGCATCCGAGCTCCCATGGGGCTCGTCATCCGCGATGAGACAGCCATATTCTGTTTCGATCCCCACGATGCGATTCATCGGCAGCAAACTTCGATCAGGAAGCGGCTTGCGGCAAGTGGCAAATCGTTATTTCAAAGCGTGTCTAGAAAGTCACCGTAAACCTTGCGCCCAGCACCGTGGCGTTCCGCGCAGGTGTGGTTCCGCCGGGATTGATGATGTATTGGAAATCCGGCTGGAACGAAAGCCAGTCGTTGATCACGGCCTGGTAAGTCGCCTCGATGGTTGTTTCGTGGTGCGTTTGCACTGGGGCTCCGGAACCATCGCGCAATTGATTGCTCAACCTCGTCCAGTTCATGGCAAGGCCGAAAGTATCCTTTTCACGCGAGGGAATCAGTCCTTTGCAATTCACACCGGCGTCGAGATAAAACGAAACCGGATTGCGGTCCGCCGGTGCGGCCCCGATATGGCTGAAAACGCCGATCCCTTTCGTTCTGTCTGTCTTATCCGGCTGCCAGAGTTGCTGGTCCACGATCACACAGAAACCGTAGTCTCCGTGCTCGTTTCCCCTGCCATCGTTATCCGGGAAAAATGAGGTTTGGTAGAACCCGCACAGCTTGTAGGTGCCGGTAAGCCCCTCGCTTTTTTCCTGCTGGTTCACCCGGTAATCTGCCTCGTACAAAAACAGCGCGCCATCATTCCCGTCGAAACTGATTCTTGTCCCGTGCTGGTTGTTGCCATTTGGCTGGCCGGTATCGCCCGAATAAACGCCTGCCAGGAACGAAAGTGATGGCGTGGCATCCACGCGCAGCCGTATCCCGGGCGGCGTCAACGGAACGAAGGGCGCATTAAAATTCTGGCTGGCCACAACCGGCGTGGTGCCAAAGGCGCTGTTGATGAATACGCCGCTGTAGTCTGAGACAAAAAACTCGCTGTCTGCCGCAAGCAGACCGATCCGCAGGGAGGCCTTGTCACCCGCAAATTTCTGCTGGAACCACAATTCGTAGAGCCGGAGGCTGTCGTATGTATCGATGCTGCTCACATCGTTGAAATTATGCACGTATTCATTGGTAAGGCTGCCGCCATGCGTGAACATGCTGCTCGCGAAAAAAGTCCCCCCTTTCCATCCCGTCAGCTTGTCCAGGTCAAATGAGATGCCGATATTGACCGCCCCTTTGTAAACGGCCCCCTGCCGGTAACCGCCGGAGACATTTGCGAGCGATTCGCCGATGTAGCTGAATTGCAGTGTCACGCCTTTATCGGAAAGCAGTCTTTTTGAATCCGCGATCCGGGTTGACATCGATCCGGTGTCCGGATTTTCGGGTGTTGCGGATTGCTCCTCACCGGCGAAAAGAGAGATGCCGGTGCTCATCGCCATGCAGGCAATGAGGATGCGCACGCTCATCAGCAGAAATTTGATACCGGTCGATCTCACAAAAATTGTCACGGTTGGAATATTTCCAATATCGGGTGGCATGCATGGAGAAAAGGCTAAACATCCGCAGTATAACCGGGAGCATCTCCATCCCCTGCTTGTTTATTGTCCCTGTTTCATTAAACTTCTGCCACACATTACCCATGAAGAATCCTCCATTCCGAAGCCCGCGCGCGAAAGTCGGCGGCCTTTTTCATCTCGGCCGCCTGCTTGACAAAATCCGCCTCAACCTCCGTGGCGAGCTGCCCGATGAATACAAACCAAATTTAGGTGCGAAGCACGGGCTCGATGGCCATTGCTGTGGATTCCTGGGGGTGGAATACGACGATCTTGTCGAGCGCCTGAAACAAGGCGGTTCCGACGAGGAACTTGTGGAGTGGTGCTTCACTCGCGGGTTACGCCCGAATCCCGTGCAAATATCCGTCTGGAATGGATTCGCCGAGAAATTCGGCTGGCGCGACCGTGCCGCTTCATTCATTACGAAAGTGAAGAAGGAAGACGGTGTCGAGCACCACGATGATTTGCAGACCTCCTTCGATTGCATCGACTACCGCGAAGGCCGCGCCTAGTGACTGAACGGGGTACGGACTGCGTCAGTCCACGTGAAACAGAATCCGCCCGCACTGCTCGCAACTCACGATTTCCTTGCCGCCTTTCACGCGCACAGCCGTCTGCGTGGTAATCTTCATGTGGCAGCCCATGCATACCTCATGTTCCACGGGGACCACAGCCGCGTCGCCTTTGCTGGAAAAGAGTCGTTCGTAGCGGCTCAGTAAATCCTCGTCCACACCTTCCGCCAGCTTGGCGCGCTCTGCTTCCAGTTCCTGAAGCTGCACGGCGATCACTTTCGTCTTGGCATCGATGTCCGAGAGTTGCTGGTTCAACTGGCTTTTGGCCTTTGCGAATTCCTGCTCGGCGGCGAGGTTGCTTACGCGAATTTTTTCAATCTGGTCCATCAATTCAAGTTCGCGGTCCTCGATCGTCTGGATGTCCTGTTCCGCATGCTTGATCTCGTTGCCCAGCGCCGCGAATTCCTCGTTCTTGCGGGTCTGGAATTGCTGCCCCTTGAACTTGCCGATCTGGTCGCGCTTCGTCTGGGCCTCGACCTCAAGCTTCTTTTTTTCGACTTCCAGAGTCTTCGCCTGAAGCTTCAATGCCTCGAGTTCGGAGGCGTTTGAAACCAGCTTCTCCTCGACCTCCTTGCGCTCGGACGGGGACATTTTCAGTTCGAGTTTCAATGTGCGGATCTTGCGATCGCGTTCCTGTAATATGAGCAGTTGTTCGATCTCTTGAAGCATGGTGCAATTTAACATCTAGCATTTAAATATTTAACATTTAAGCCCGTTTTGCACGGGGATTCCCAAACTGTCACTGCAACTCCTAAATGTTAAATGCCAAATGTTAAATGCCTAAATACTAATAAATTTCCACGGGGGACCGTTTTCCATCCTCCGGGCTGCGTTGCGCCGCGGCTTCCGCCCCCAGTACCGCCACGCGCAGGTCCCATACACCGGCATCCCGGCGGCGGAATTCCTCCTCCGAAAACGGATCCGGCGGTGAGAGGCGCTCCTTGAACTTTACGACCTGCCGCAATGCGCGCTCCACTTTTGCACCAGGCAGCCTGCTGAGGATTCCGTGCGCTTCCTGCACACACTCGATCCGGTGGCAGATCATCGCGAGATCATTACCGGCCTCCATCGCCAGCCGCAGTGTTTCCTCCAGTCCGTAGTGGTTCAGGATCGCACCCATGTCCAGATCGTCTGTCATCACCAGCCCGTCGAAGCCCAACTCCTCGCGCAGCAGACTGGAAATTACCGCATGCGAAAGCGACGATGGGGTCTGCGTCTTTTCAAGGCTCGGGTAAAATGCATGCCCGATCATCATGCTGTCGACCTTGCTTGAAAAGTGCCGGAATACCGCGAGTTCGTGGGCTTCCAGGTCTTCGCGGGTGAGATCGATTGTCGGCAATTCATGGTGCGCGTCAATCGCCGCCCGGGAGTAGCCGGGAAAATGTTTGCCGCAGCTGAGTATCCCCCCTCCCCGGAGGCCGTCATTGAATGCCCCCGCATTGCGGATCACCTGCGCCACGTTTTTTCCGTAGCATCGTCCCCGCAATGAATTGTCCGCCTCGTCATCGAATGAAATATCCAGCACCGGGCAAAGATCGAGATTGAACCCGAAGACACGCAGCAGGCCTGCCGTAATTGTGCCGTGGCGTTTGATCAACCCGGCATCATCCTTGTCGCGAAGCTGCTGTGCATTGGGTGGTTCGTTACCAATCAGCTTGAGACGGGAGACGCGCCCCCCTTCCTGGTCGATCGTGATGATCGGCTCCACCTCGCTCAAATCGCGCAGGTCGTCGATCAGCTTGCGAAGCTGCGTGGGGGTCTTGATATTCCGCCCGAACAGGATAAAGCCGCCGGGCTGTATTTCGCGAAAAATACGTGCCGTGTCCGAATCAAGCTCTGGTCCCGGAACGCCGGTGAGCAACAACTGGCCGATGGAAGATGAACCCATATGCCGCCAGCGTAATTTTCAGCACTGCTATCCCCAAGAAAATTTTTCAGCATCCACGCTGAAATCCAGCGGCCTAGTGAAACCTCACCTGCCCGCGCGCTGATGACACTTCCAATCCCAGCGTGATATCCTCTGTCAGTTTCACATCCGTTCCCACCGTCATCCGGTAGAATGATTCATTGGCATGAATGGTCTTGTTTGTGCAGGCATCCTTGAAGGAGCTCATTCCCACGCCAACCTCGGTACAACCATAAAAATTCAACTTCGATGCCGGTGTGGAAAGATCAATCTTGTTTGCGGATGCAGTCACATCGTCCTTTTTCTTCTCCGCAGTCGACGACATCTCTTTTTTAGGAGCATCCTTTTGTGCTGCTGTGGTATTCGTCTGCGCCTTGCCATCATCCGCCTTCACAAGTCCACCAGCCATTACGAACAATGAGATCGTGATGGAAGTGACAAGCAGCCTTACCCCTGATTTTATCGAAACACGATTGAGCGCATGCATGGCCTGATATCTACACCACAAATGCATCTTTGTCACCGCCGGATAGCAGGATTAATTTTCAATGTGCTTCCAAAACCTTTTTCCGTTCCATAAACTCGGCACCAAATCTATGACCTCCCTTTCCCGGAAAACCCTTTTCTACATTTTCACCATTCTGATTTCTTTCACCGGCCTGGCGGAAGCGCAGGTCCAGCTTGGTATCGATGTGCTGCAAAGCGAGAACTTCGCGGCCCTGCAGGGCAAACGGGTCGGCCTGGTCACAAACCAGACCGGCGTGAATTCCGCCGGAAAGAAAACGCGCCTCATCCTCGCCCACGCGCCGGGGGTGAAACTGGTCTCCTTGTTCTCACCGGAGCACGGGCCGGATGGCACCGAACTCGCCGGAAAATATGTCGCCTCGCGCAAGGACAAGTCCACGGGGCTCCTCGTACATTCTCTCTACGGCCCGACCCGCAAGCCCACGCCAAAGATGCTCGAAGGCATCGACGTCCTTGTTTACGACATGCAGGACATCGGCAGCCGCAGCTACACCTACATCAGCACCATGGTGAAATGCATGGAAGCCGCCGGAGAGAAAGGGATCGACTTCATGGTGCTCGACCGGCCAAACCCGCTTGGCGGCGTCCGCCTCGAAGGTCCGCCGATTGAGTCCCAATGGATTTCATTCGTAGGCCAGCTCCCCGTGCCGTACGTCCACGGCATGACCGCCGGTGAGCTCGCCCGCATGGCAAATGGCGTCGGCTGGGTGCAACCGCGCTGCAAGTTGAGCGTGATTCCGATGCGCGGCTGGCAGCGTCAGATGACATGGGTGGACACCGGCCTCCATTGGGTGCCCACTTCGCCGAATATTCCCCGGGCAACATCCCCGCTCTACTACGTGGCCACGGGCATCGTGGGCGAACTCGCCGGGCTCGAAATTGGCTGCGGCGGCCCCGAGCCATTTGAAATCATTTCCACAAAATGGCTGAATGCGGGCAACTTCACGGCTTATATGAAATCGCAGAATATGCCGGGCGTGAGCTTTACGGAATACTCTCGCGCAGGATTTCAGGGTTCACGCATCCACATCGAGCCGCATGCCGATGCTAATCTCTGCGCCCTCGGCATCTATATTCTCGCGGGCATCAATCGCAACGGAAGCGTTTTCGAGCGTTCTCACGGCGACAAATTGCAGATGTTCTACAAATGCTACGGCAGCCAGTCGATCCGCGGGCAGATCGAAAGCGGAATGCCCGTTTCGCGCATCGTAGCCGGTTGGGCACCGGGTCTTGCGAAGTTCGCGAGCGCACGGAAATCCTACCTGCTGTATTGAAGCGTTTCAATATAGAGGCGGCTGTGTCAGCCGCCTACATCTCCGGATTTGCTCACTGAAAGATAAAATCAAACAAACCGCTCTGTACAAACAGCGTCGGCGACCGACCTGGCACCGAAAACCCGGTTCAAAACCGTATAGTGAATTGCAACGCGAGCAGATTCTGATTCTCCCGCTCTGCCCTGTCCTGCCGGAGAAAGCTGTATTGCAGCTTTGCCTGGATATGGGGCGTGAAACGCCACGTCAGTGCGGTATCGATGCGCCAGGAATTGTAGCTCCACGGCACGCTTCCGCCGGCGCCATCCGGAAAATCATTGTACACCTGCTGGTTCCAGCGCAGTGCGCCGAAAAGCTGCGGCGTGATCTTGTATTTCGCCTCCAGGTAGTAGGCAAACGAGTTCGCGTTGCCGACCCCGGGAATTTCAAACCGGTTCTCGAAAAACTCCGCCCAGAACTGCCAGTGATGCCACGCGTAGCTGATGTCCTGCCCAAGCAGCACCTGCCGGTAGTCCCCGAACATTCTGCCGGGAGGCAGCGCATCGGCAGCCATGGGCAGAAGGTATTCCCCGGCGCTGGCGGACACGCCGGCATTCCATGCCTCGTCAGGCCGCCAGCCGATGCGCCCGCTGAAGGAGGGATGGTCCATGCCGATTTCCGAGATATTCCATGCATCCGGCCGGGCGGAAAGCGCGGTATTCTTGATTTCTGCCGCGTAATCGAATTTCCCGACGCGCCCGGAAACCGCCACTCCGGTTGCGTAAGCCGGCCCCCATATCAGGGGAAGACGCACATTTTTTTCGGAATTTGTCCACGAGAGGAGCGTGGCGGCGGAATCCACAGCGTAGGAATCCCACATAGACGTCAGGTTTTCATACGGCAGCGGCGCCGTGATAAACGGATTCTCCCACGAATCATGGCGGTTCGCCCACGTGCCCAGCACCGTGGCGAATTTTCCAACCTGCACATTGACACGCCCGTCATTCCAGGGCGTAAACCGGAACGCATACTCGTCTAGTCGTATCTGCGCATGTGCATCCGCCGGGTCAAATCCGCGGTCCACACGCGTCTGCACAAAAAAGTAAAGTTTCGGCCCCAGTTGCCCATCGAGGAAAAGGGTCAGGCGTGGATTGAACAGAAAATCCCGGTTCGACTCAATAAACGCAGGCGCGAGCTGATTGAAATAATACCCTTCCACATCCAGCAGACCCGTCAGATGCCCTCTTACATTCCCATCGAAGGCATTGAACTTAAGATTGTCGCTTACCGCATCAAAGGCCTCGTCCTCCGCGCGCAGTCCCCCTTGCGCCCAGAGTAAAACCATACCGGCAAGTAGAAAAACCTGAAGTTTTCGCCACATCGGTTTCATCGGATATTAATGCGAAATTTACTCATGAAGAGTGACTTATTAGCAAGTAGCAGGCCAATAATAGTAATATCAAAAATGTTTAAGCGTTGTGAAGTATATGCTTGAGGCTGGCCTGCGCTTGCCCCGGGCCTTCACGTTACTTGTCGCTTTCTCGCTTGACTTTTCCCTCCACGGCTCCAAGCGTCCCGGCGCATGGTTATCACACGATTTGAAAATGCCAAGTTTTGCCATGCGTGCTAGGAAAATGGTTCCTTTGCTGGCCCCCGTATAATTCTGCATTGTAGTTTTATTTGGGATAATCCATGGCTAAACAAACTTCATGAAAATCGCTATTTACGGCGGAACCTTCGACCCGGTCCATAACGGGCATCTCATCCTTGCGCGCGACGCCGTGGAGACGCTGGGGCTGGATCATCTCGTTTTTGTCCCCAATTCCGCATCCCCCCACCGCCTCCACCAGCGGAGGACGCCGGATGTGCTGCGCTATGAAATGATTCTGGCGGCAATCGATGGCGAGCCCCGCTTCAAGGCCGATGATGCCGAGATCAGGCGCGGCGGCGTTTCCTACAGTTTTGACACGGTCCTCTCGCTGAAGGAAAAGTATCCGACGGATGTGGAGATGTTTTACCTGATCGGGCAGGACAACGTGGATGAACTGCACACATGGCACCGCATCGAGGAATTGAAGCGGCTGGTCAACTTCGTCGTATTCACCCGTTCCAGCAGCGATGCCTCCCATCTGCTTCTGAAACTTGAGCGCCGCGTCGATATTTCCGCCACAGAGATTCGCAGCCGGGTTGCCAAAGGCGATTCCATCCGCTATTTGGTTCCTGACGCGGTGCTCCAATTGATCACCGCCAACAATCTATACAAGGAGTCTTCCCATTAAATCCGAGAAATTAGCCAAACTTTGCGCTGAATACGCAGCAAACAAAAAAGCCGAGGACATCATCGCGCTCGACCTGAGGGAAGTTTCCACATTCACTGACTTTTTCGTCATCTGTTCCGGCACATCCGAGCCGCACATCAAGGCGATCGCCAGTGAGATCCAGGACAGCCTGAAGAAGGATCACGACGTGAAAGCCTATGGAGTGGATGGCTACCCGATGAGCCAGTGGATCATCCTCGATTACAGTGACGTGATCGTGCATATTTTCCACGAGCAGAAGCGTGCTTTCTACAGCTTGGAAGACCTGTGGGGCGACGCTACGCAGCTCAAACTCAAACTGCCGGAACCTTAGGCGATGGATATTCTCATCGAGTCCCTGGTCCAGTGCCCCTACTGCGGTGAGACTTATCCGACCATGATCGACACCTCACAGGGCGCGCACTCCACGATTGAAGATTGCACGGTCTGCTGCCGTCCAATCCAACTCGAGGTGAATTGCGAACCGGGTGAGGTTTTTCAAGTGGACGCGACACCCGGCTGAGGTCGCCATTATCGCGAAAGATTATGTTTCACCAAAAAGAAGCCATCGTGAAGCTGTTGAGCGACGACGATCCGCTCACTGTGAATCTCGTCAAGGAGCAGCTTGTGAGCACAGGCGAGGATTCTCTCGACGACCTCCAGACGTTGCTGGGCGATGGCAACGCGACTGTGCGCAAGCATGTTTCCGATGTGCTGGCGGAGATCGATTCCCGGCAGGCTGCATATGATCTCTCGATCCTATGCCCGATGTTTGCGGAGGAAGGCGACATCGAGCACGCGAGCTGGCTGCTCGCGCGAGTGCTGCTTCCGGGCACGAAGGTGAATAATTACAAGGGGATCCTCGACGAATACGGTCGCGAGCTCTCGATGCTGCTCGACGACGCCTCCGTTTCCAGGGAACGCATCGAAACTATCGCCGGGTATCTTTGCGGCGCGCAGAGTTACAATGGCAATACGGATGATTATTACGAGGTGGACAATTCCCTGATGCCCCGCGTGATCGATTCGCGCCGTGGCATCCCGATTTCCCTAACCCTGTTCTACATGATGGTCGGCGGGCGCGCCGGCATGAAGATCGAGGGCGTAAATCTCCCGGGCCATTTTCTCGCAAAGCACGACGGGGTTCTCTTCGATCCATTTGAAGGCGGGCGCATCGTCACATTCTCGGAATGCAACGAGATTCTCGCCCGGCAGAACCTCTCCTTCGACCCCGCGCATCTTGAAGTCGCCACGCCCAGGGTGATGTTCCGCCGCATGCTCACGAACCTGCTCTACATTTTCCAGAATGACGGCGAGGAAATGCAGGCGGAGCGCCTTGCGGAATGGATCAACGGATTGGACCGTAGCTGAATGAAGGTAGAGGTCATCAACACGGGTACGGAAATCCTGCTCGGAAACATCGTTAATACGCACCTTATCTTCCTGGCTCAGGAGCTTTTCCCGCTCGGTCTGCGGATCGACCGCCAGGTGACCGTGCCGGATGGAGACGCGATCCGTCTGGCGCTGCTGGAATCGTTTTCGCGCGCCGACATCGTGATTGTCACTGGTGGCCTGGGGCCCACCACCGACGACATTACGAGGGAAATCACTGCGGAACTGTTTGGAATGGAGCTGGAGCTCGATCCAGGAGTTTTGCAGGCAATCGAAGCACGCTTCGCGCGCCGCGCGATCAAACTCACGGATCGCGTAAAACGCCAGGCCCGGGTGCCCCACGGCGCCATGGTCCTGCCCAATGCATACGGAACCGCGCCGGGCCTCTATTTCGATCTGGCTCAATCTGAAAAAATACGCGGATCATCGTTTATCGCCCGGCATTTGTTTCTGTTGCCCGGTCCACCGCGGGAATTGAAGCCGATGTATGCAGATTCTGTTGTACCGGTCTTGAAAAAAATTCTTCCGGTCGGTGAAGTTCCCGAGTGCCGCACATACCGCATCGCCAGCTTGGGTGAATCCAATGTCGAAGCAATGGTTGGCGAGGAGCTTCTTGCCATCGATGGGATCGAGCTCGGTTATTGCGCGCGTCCCGGGGAAGTCGATGTGCGGGTGATCGGGTCGAAGGCCGTTGTAGGGCGTGCCGAGGAAATCGTGCTCCGGCATCTGGGGAAACACATTGTTTCGCAGGATAATGAATCGCTGGAACAGGTCGTGGTGAAGCGATTGGCTGAGCGCAAGGAAACCCTGGCTGTGGCCGAATCGTGCACCGGGGGCTTCCTTGCAAACCGCATCACAAATGTGTCAGGTGCATCACAAATATTCTTGGAGGGTTTCGTTACCTACGCAAACGAGGCGAAGGTGCGCGCGCTCGGGATCGATCTGGCTTTGATCGAGGCAAACGGCGCGGTCAGCGCGGAAGTCGCAACAGCGATGGCCGGGAATGCACGACGCCTGGCTTCGGCGGACTATGCAATTTCCACCACAGGCATTGCCGGGCCGACAGGCGGAACCGAACAAAAGCCAGTGGGTACCGTATTCATCGCGCTCGCTTCAAAATACGCTGCCACAATTGTTCAGAGACACGTTTTCCCGACAGACCGTGAAACCTTCAAGTGGCTTGTCACGCAGACAGCGCTCGACTTGTTGCGAAAGCAACTTTGAACATTGCCAGCCTTTGATCTGATTACCGGCTACGGCCCGATCTCAACCGGCGTGCCGACCTTGACCTTCGCGTAGATCAGAGGGGCAATATCCACTGGTAGTCTCACGCAACCATGGGATGCAGGATACCCGGGCAGGATGCCCACATGCATGCCCACACCGTCCTGCGTCAGACGCATGAACCATTTCATCGAGGCACCCACATAGTGTGTGCCGCTCGGTGCAGAATCGATCTTCAAGCTCACGCCGCCGCGTACCGTGCGCCCGCTGCCATCCACGAAATCGCCGAAAATACTGGAGCGATGGTTGGGATCTTTTTCCAATACCGTGAAGCTGCCGCTTGGCGTCATCCCGGCGCGCTTGCCGGAGGAAATGGGGGTATCGAGCGCGATCTCCTCGCCCACGAGCAGATAGGCACGCTGTTTGGTGAGCGAAACGATGACATGTGTGTTATCCGGCGTGGCCATGTCCATCAACCGCGGCACGACCTTGGGAGGATCCTGCTTTTTCAGCAATTCGTTCGCATGCTTCATCTGTGCCTTGGCAGGCGTTGCCGCGGCGGTGACATTGTTGTCGCCTCTGGCGGACGGCAGGCCTGCGATGCAAAGCAGCAAGATGACTGCTATTGCAAGGGATGGCGTGATTCGACTTGATGTAAAGTTCATTAAAGCAAAGCGGATGCTGTTTATTAATGGTTATGACAACAGGTATCAATCACATAATCTAATCCTTACCTGCTGTTTGTACGGAAATCCGCATATTCCGGTTTTTTGAAGAATTCAATCCTTGCGGCTCTGCCGGTCATCCGCTGCGCCCGTAATCAGGCGTGCGCCCTTGGAGAAGTTGAAATAAGCCCACGTCCACTGGAACAATACCGATATGCGGTTTCGGAATCCGATGAGGAAAATCAGATGCACAAACAGCCAGCCCAGCCACGCAATGAAACCTCCAAAGCGCACAAACCCAAGATCGGCGACAGCTTTGTTGCGGCCGATGGTTGCCATGCTCCCCTTGTCAAAATACTCAAACGGCACGAGCTGTGATCCGCGTATTGAGGCAAATATGTTTTCCGCCGCATGTTTCCCCTGCTGGATTGCCACGGGGCTGACCCCGGGCAGCGGCTTGCCCCATTGATGGGAAAAATTCGCCGTGTCGCCGATCACAAAAATTTCAGGATGTTCGGGAATGGTCAGGTCGGGATTGATCACTACACGGCCTGCGCGATCCAATTCCGCTCCGAGGCTTTTCCCCAGAGGGGATGCGGCATTGCCTGCAGCCCATACGACGGTACGCGCCTTGATAAACTCGCCATCGATTTCCACACCTTCATCCGTGACCTTCTTTACAGCCGTGTTTAACCGGATTTCAACTTTGATTTGTTTGAGTTGCTCCAGTGCTTTTACTGAAAGATCAGGGTCAAAAGCCGGCAGCACTCTCGGCGAGGCATCGAGAAGGATGACACGTGCCTCCGCCGGATCGATGTGGTGAAAGTCCTTGATCATTGTAAACCGTGCAATCTCGGCAATGGCCCCTGCCATTTCGACACCGGTCGGGCCTGCGCCGATCACGACAAATGTCAGGCAGGCATCGTGCTCGGCCTTGTCACCGGTTTTTTCGGCGATCTCAAATGCCATGAGCAGCCGGCGGCGGATATCCAGCGCATCGTCGATGCTTTTCAACCCCGGCGCGAACTGTTCCCACTCATCATGCCCGAAATAGGAATGGCGTGCACCCGTTGCCATGATGAGGTAATCGTATTCGTAATCGCGATCTCTCGTGATGACCCTGCGCGAGCCCGGATCAATGCGTGTGACCTCCGCGAGTGCGATCTCCACGTTGTCCGCGTAGTTCAAAATGGTGCGGATCGGTTGCGCGATGTGGGCGGGTGAAAGTCCAGCCGTCGCGACCTGGTAAAGCAGTGGTTGGAAAAGATGATGATTGCTGCGGTCCAGGATCGTCACGCTTACCGCTTTGTTCGCAAGTGCCTTCGCGGCTGCCAGCCCCCCGAACCCCGCACCAATGATGATTACACGTGGAAGAGCAATGTTATTTTGATTCTGCATATGATTTCCTGCTTGTGAAATTTTTCACAAATAACGCTTGCGTCAAATTGTGAGACGCAAGTAAGTTGCACCGCGTTTGCAAATCTCGCAATGGCCCGAACAATCCACGAAATAGAAGCATCCGATACACTTGCCCAGGCGGCTAAAAACCTGGAGCAAATCGGCGCGACCAGCGACGAAATTCTTGGCGAGAAACTCGTCATTAATATGGGGCCATCGCACCCCGCGACTCACGGCGTGCTGCGTCTCGTTCTGGAAATGGACGGTGAGCTGATCACAAAAGCCACACCGGATGTCGGTTACCTGCATCGCGGCGACGAAAAGATCGCCGAAAACATGCAGTACAACCAGTTCGTGCCGTATACGGACCGGCTTGATTACCTCGCTCCGCTGGCGAACAACGTCGCCTACTCGCTTGCCGTGGAAAAGTTGATGGGTTGGGAGTTGCCCCCGCGCGGCAAGGCAATCCGCGTGATTTGTTGCGAACTCGCTCGCATTTCCTCGCACCTGCTCGGGATCGGTTGCTTCGCGATGGACACGGGCGCGATGACTGTATTTCTTTACACCTTCACCGAGCGTGAAAAAATCTATAACCTTTGCGAACTCCTCACCGGTGCGCGGTTCACGACCAGCTACACCCGTATCGGCGGCCAGACACGCGATCTGCCCGATGGTTTTCTGGCTGGCGTGAAGAAATTCATCGATGAGGTGATTCCCGTCATCACCGAAGTGGAAAATCTCCTATCGCGCAACCGCATCTTCGTGGATCGCACACGCGACATCGGTATTATCACGAAGGAACAGGCCCTTGATTACGGTATTTCCGGGCCAAATCTGCGCGGCTCCGGTATCGACCACGATTTGCGGAAGAAACATCCGTATCTCGACTACGAGAAATATGATTTTGACGTGCCGCTTGGCTCCGTTGGCGATTGTTATGACCGTTACATCGTCCGCATGGAGGAGATGAAGCAGAGTGTGCGCATCCTGAACCAGGTCATCGACAAAATTCCGAGCGGTCCCATCAATGTCGAGGATCCGAAAAATTTCCCGCCACCGAAGCGCGCAGTGCTCACGAAGATGGAGGAGTTGATCCATCACTTCATCGTTCATACGGAAGGCATCGATGCGCCGCCAGGAGAGGTCTATTTCGGTGCTGAAAACCCAAAGGGTGAACTTGGATTTTACATCAACTCGAAAGGTGGAGGCACGCCTCACAGGCTGAAGATACGCTCGCCCTCGTTCGTGAATTTGAGCATTCTGCCCGCTATTCTTCCTGGCTGCATGATGAGCGACGTGGTTTCGATCCTTGGCAGCCTCGATTTTGTGATGGGAGAATCAGACCGCTAGTATGAAACACCCCGTCCATTTCATACTGTTCATGCTGCTGCTCGGATTCGCTGGATGCAGCCGGAATATCAGCAACGCGAACCTTAACCAGGTGAAGCCCGACATGAATTCCAAGGAAGTGGAGTCGATCCTCGGCCCGCCTACCCGCACAGAGTCCTCGCCCGAGCCCAAGACTGAGGAAGTGACAAAAAAAGTGACCGTTACCCATTACTTTTACGAGCAGAACGGCCACACCGTAGAACTGACGTTTATTGGCGACAGGCTCGCCAGCGGCGGCGTGAACGGAAATTTTGGAAAATAACCTGTGATGCAAATTCCCGCAGATTTGGAAAAACAGATTGATGAGGTAATCACGCATTACCCCGTCTCGAAGCGCAGCGCATCGCTGCCGTTGCTGCATCTCATCCAGGAGCATTTCGGTTATGTCTCGGACGAGGCAATCGAATGGATTGCGACCAAACTCGAATTGCAGCCCATCAATGTGTATGAACTCGTTACGTTCTACCCGATGTTCCGCCGCGAGCCCGCAGGTCGCAAGCACATCCGCGTATGCCGCACCCTTTCATGCGCGATGGCTGGCAGCTACGAGTTGAAGGAATCTCTCGCAAAGGCTGCGGGAATCGACCTTCACGCACATGATCACAACGGAAGTGGCCACGCAAACCCGGTCGCAGTCAGTCCCGATGGCGAATACTCGGTGGAGTTTGTGGAGTGCCTCGCGAGTTGCGGCAGCGCGCCGGTCGCGATGGTGAACGATAATTTCAAGGAAAACGTGGCTCCCGCATCTGGCAAGGATTTGTTCGGGCTTTCTGCCTCGGACGCGATTAAGATCAAGAAGCGTCCCGTCCATCCCCGTGAAACCCGTCTTGTTTTCAAAAATATCGACCGTGAAAAATGGACGAATGATATCGCGTGCTACGTAAAGGACGGCGGCTACGAGGATTTAAAAAAGGCTCTCAAGCTGAAGCCCGTGGACATCGTCAACGAGGTGAAGACCTCCGGGTTGCGTGGACGCGGCGGCGCGGGTTTTCCGTGCGGCGTGAAATGGGGCTTCATCAAATACGGTGGGCCAAAGCCGACATATCTTATTTGCAACGCTGACGAATCAGAGCCCGGCACGTTCAAGGACCGCTATATCATCCACCAGGATCCGCACCAGCTCATCGAGGGGATGATCATCTCGTGCTTCGCAGTACAGGCGAATCTGGCTTACATCTACATCCGCGGTGAATTCCCGGAAGGCGCGCAGATTTTGGAAAAAGCACTGGCCGAGGCGCGTGCAAAAAACTTCCTCGGTAAAAACATCCTCGGCAGCGGTTTCGATCTTGAAATTTACGTGCATCGCGGCGCGGGAGCCTACATTTGCGGCGAGGAAACCGGCCTTATCGAATCGCTTGAGGGCAAGCGCGCTTATCCCCGCATCAAGCCGCCTTATTTTCCCGCCGTGCTTGGCCTTTATCAGTGCCCGACTATTGTAAACAACGTTGAGACACTCTGCCACGTGAAGCACATCGTGCGCATGGGCGGCGCGGAGTATGCGAAGATAGGCCGCCCAAACAATACTGGCACACGTATCCTGTGCGTGAGTGGAGACGTGCAGAAGCCTGGCTATTTTGAAGTCGCGGTCGGCTCGCTGACCATGGGTGAAGTCGTCAATGACCTTTGCGGCGGACTCAAGTCGGGACGCAAGCTCAAGGCGGTGATTCCCGGTGGCAGCTCAGCGAAGGTGCTGCGTGCGGGAGAGACTTATAAAATCAAGGTTAAGCAGCCGGACGGCTCCATGCTCGACAAGGAAATCGGCATCGAGGACATCGTAATGGATTTTGATTCCCTGGCAGCGGTCGGCTCCATGGCTGGCTCCGGTGGCGTGATCGTCCTCGATGATTCGCGGGACATGCTTTGGACGCTGAACAACATCAACGAATTCTACGCCCACGAAAGTTGCGGCCAGTGCACGCCATGCCGTGAAGGTTCACTGTGGATGAAAAAAATCACCGACCGCATGCTTGCCGGTGGCGGCGTCCAGCGCGACCCGGATGTTTTGAAAAACGTGGCTGACAATATTGCGGGCAAGACGATCTGCGCCTTCGGCGAAGCCTGCTCGTGGCCCACGCAAAGCTTTGTGGCCAAGTTCCGCGACGAATTCACCGCACACGCGAAGAAATCCGTCCCGCCACCCACTCCGCCAGAATATTTGCCTGAACAATTAGTTTCCAAGCACGAATAAGAATGAGCACTGAAGCGCCCAAGGCACCCGCAGCAGAAAAGGCAGTCGAGATGGTGAATGTCCAGATCGATGGCAAGTGGCTCCAGTTTCCGAAAGGGACGCGCCTGATCGAGGCCTGCACGCAGGCGGGACAATTCGTTCCACGTTATTGCTATCATCCGAAGCTCAGTTCGCCCGGCAACTGCCGCATGTGCCTTATCGAAATGGGCATGCCGAAAATGACTCCCGACCGCAAGCCGGTGATCGGCGCCGATGGCCGCCCGGAAATCGGCTGGATCCCCCGCCCTCAAATTTCCTGCGCGCAGGATGTCTCGGAAGGCATGGCTGTGCGTACAAACTCGCCCATGGTGCAGGAGTGTCGCAAGGGCGTGATGGAATTTCTGCTCATCAACCACCCGCTCGATTGCCCGATCTGCGACCAGGCCGGTGAATGCCGCTTGCAGGAGTTTTCCGTGGAATACGGCGGCGGCGAATCGCGTTTTCTTGAGCACAAGGTCAAGAAACCAAAGAATGTTGAACTCGGGCCGCGTGTCACGCTCGACGCCGAACGTTGCGTGCTCTGCTCGCGTTGCATCCGTTTCATGAAGGAAGTCGCCGATGACGACGTGCTCGGTTTTGTCGATCGCGGCAGCCACAGCACCATCGCAGTGCATCCCGGAAAAAAACTCGACAGCAATTATTCGCTGAACACCGTGGACATCTGCCCGGTGGGTGCGCTTACTTCCACCGATTTCCGTTTCAAGATGCGCGTCTGGTTCTTGAAGGAAACCAAGAGCTTTTGCACAAGTTGCGCGACCGGTTGCAATACGGTCGTAGCCAGTCGTGAGAACACTGTTTACCGTCAGACGCCGCGTGAAAATAACGACGTCAACGGCATCTGGATGTGTGACTATGGCCGGCTCAATTTTCACGATCTCAACAGTGCTGACCGGCTTACGCGACCGATGGTACGCGGCAAGGATGGCTTGGAACCCGTAACATGGCAGGAGGCCATCGGACGCGCAGCCGCAGAACTGAAGGCTCTCTCCGGCCCGGAAATCGCCGTCATTGCGTCGGGACGCATGACGAACGAGGAACTCTGGCTCGCAAAACAGCTCGTCACAGCCGTGGGTACCCATCTGCGCGACGTCATTCCACGCATTGAAGAGGGTGACGACCTGCTCATGAATGCTGATCGCAATCCGAACAGCACTACCGCCCAGATGCTTAAGATCAGCGGTCCGGTGCCCGGCTCTGATCTCAGCGAGATTGCCCGCCAGGTGAAAAACGGACGCCTCAAGGCACTCATCGTCCTTGCGGAGGATGTTTCTGTGCTCGGTCTTACGCCGGAGGATCTGGCAAAGCTGCCGACCTTGATTGTACTCAACATCGTAAAGAATCCGACGAACCTCAACGCGAGCATAGTTCTTCCAAGCGCTGGATTTGCCGAAAAACGCGGCTCGATGATTAATGCCAAGGGCCGACTCCAGCGCCTCAACCGTGCAACCAACCCGCCCGGCGAAGCGCGCGACGACTGGGAGATACTACGCGACCTGATCCATGCGGTTTCCGGTGGAAACGGAATCAACAGCATCGAGGATGTTTTTAAACAGATGGCCGCTTCCGTGCCGGCTTTTGCGGGCCTAAGCCTGAGCAAGATCGGCGATTTGGGCGTACAACTTCAAATTACCTGATTCATGGATTTTCTCACTGATATCAACTGGTGGTTTCTGGTTGTCACATCGCTCGCGAAGACGGTCTTCGTGCTCGTCGTCGTGCTGACAATGGTCTCCTACACCGTTTATGCAGAGCGCCGCGTCAGTGCGTTCATTCAGGATCGTCTTGGTCCCAACCGCGTGGGCATTCCATTGACCATGCTCGGGTTTAAAAACGATCTCAAATTTCAGGGACTCGGCCAGCCGATAGCGGATGCGCTGAAGCTCCTGTTAAAAGAGGACTTCACGCCCGCGAGTGCGAATAAATTTTACTACTGGCTTGCGCCCACCCTCGGCATCGGATCGGTGATCGTGAGCCTTGCGGTGATTCCATTTGGCAGTTCGCTGAATCTCGACTTTATTTTCCGTCCGCTTCTGGGACACGAATTCGGCCCGATCCCGATGGTTATTGCCAACGTCAACATCGGCATCCTTTTCATCTTCGCAATTTCGTCACTTGGTGTTTACGGCATCGTGCTTGCGGGATGGTCCGGTAACTCGAAGTATCCTTTCCTTGGCGGCATCCGCTCCAGTTCACAGATGATTTCCTACGAACTGGCGCTAGGCCTTTCGGTGATCCCGCTGTTTTTGATCTATGAGAAATTAAACCTCGTGGATATCGTTAAGTATCAAGTCGACAATGGCTGGTTGTTGTTTCCGGCATTTTTGCATGGCAATTTTTCGCTCGGACAAAACCTCCTTGTGATTCCTGTCGCGATTTCTTTCGTGATTTTCAGCGTCTCAATGTTTGCGGAGACCAACCGCCTGCCATTCGATCTTCCCGAGGCCGAGCAGGAACTCGTCGGCGGTTATAATACGGAATACTCATCCATGAAATTTGCCCTGTTCTTCCTCGGCGAGTATGCGGCGATGATTGCCGGTTCAGCCGCAATCGTCACACTGTTTCTTGGCGGCTGGCACTTTCCGTTCATACCAGATGGCTCGTCGGGATGGTTCTGGAGTATCGTGAATATCGGGGTGTTTTTTGCCAAGATTGCAGTGCTCCTATTGATTTTTATCTGGGTGCGCTGGACCCTGCCACGCTTCCGCTACGACCAGCTCATGCAGCTTGGCTGGATCTGGTTTTTTGAAATCGCGCTCGTAAACATTTTCCTAACCGCCTTAATTCTGCTGTTGCCGAACTGATATGGCTTACACCGTCCCACGTCCAAAACTCACTTTCGCGGAGATTATTTATCTCCCCTCGGTCATTGCTGGATTGCGAATCACGCTGGCGCATTTCATCAAGATGTTCCGGGGCAAGACCCACGTCGCGATGCAATATCCCGAGGAAAAATGGGACTCGAATTTTCCTGCGCACTACCGTGGCGCCCCTACCCTCGTTGCGGATGAACACGGGCGCGAGCGGTGCGTGGCCTGCCAGCTTTGCGAATTCATCTGCCCGCCACGGGCCATCACGATCAAGCCGGGCGAATTGCCGGAGACGAGCAGGTTTGCAAAGGTCGAGAAATTCCCAAAGGAGTTTGAGATCGACATGATCCGCTGTATCTATTGCGGTCTTTGCGAAGAGGTCTGCCCCGAGCAGGCGATCTTCCTGCGCAAGGATTACGCAATTACCGGCACGTCCCGTGCGGAGATGGTCCACAACAAGGCGAAACTCTATGAGCTCGGCGGTGTGATGGACGGTCTGGTCAATAAATGGAACGAGAAGAAATAGCGGGTTAAAAGCAATGTCTCCGATTCTCTTCTGGTTATTTTCAATTTTGATGCTTGGCTTCGGCATTCTTGTCGTCGTGCATCGCAGTCCCGTTGCGAGCGCGCTGAGCTTGGTGGTTTCGTTTCTCGGCCTCGCGGTGCTGTTCGTCTCGCTCGATGCGTATTTCATCGGCATCATCCAGGTGCTGGTTTATGCCGGCGCGGTCATGGTGCTGTTTCTTTTCATCATCATGTTGTTGGACCTGAAGGCTGAGGAAGTGCGCAAGTGGAAACCCATCCCGCTGATCGGCGGCGTGGTTGTCACACTCGGCTTTGCTGCATTGCTGGTGAAAGTAATACACCGGTTTCCGGCCGGGAACAAACCCTTTGAACCGATCACCACGAAAGTGGACGATGTGCGTAGTGTCGGCATGATGCTGTTCTCGGGTTATAACCTGCCGTTTCAGGTGGTTGGCGTGCTTATCCTCGTGGCGACCATCGGCGTCGTGTTGCTCAGCAAACGGGAGTTGAAATAATGGGTGTCACGCTAAATAACTATCTTCTGGTGAGCGGCCTGCTGTTCACGATTGGTTTCGCCGGAGTGTTGCTCCGTCGGAACATCATCATTATTTTCATGTGCCTGGAACTGATGCTCAATGCTGCGAACCTCTCACTCGTCGCATTTTCCCGCTTTCATCTGGGGTCAAACGGCCTGCCGGATTACAACGCACAGATCCTCGTGTTTTTCATCATCACGGTCGCGGCAGCGGAAGTCGCTGTGGGTCTTGCAGTCATTGTGGCCCTTTATCGCGCGCGCCAGACAACGCACGTCGAGGACATTAACAATTTGAAATTCTAACACGGCAAATTCATGGCACTTCCCTGGATCATTTTATTTTCGCCGCTGATCAGCGCCCTGCTGATTCTGTTCGTGACCAAAGGCTCGCGCACGCTGAGCGGCTATGTCTCCGTGGCCGCAGTGCTGATTTCGTTCGTGGCCAGCCTGGCGGTTTTCTTCCAAGCCGACCCGACGGCACCCAATCAGTTTCTATGGCTGGATTTTGGCAATCAACTCCAGGTGCCAATAGGCGTTACCATCGACAAGCTCAGCAAGGCGATGCTGCTGGTGGTCACCACCGTTGGCGCGCTCGTCCACATTTTCTCGCTCGGCTACATGGCCGAGGATGAAGGTAAATCCCGCTACTTCGCCGGCCTGTCATTGTTCATGTTCTCGATGCTCGGCATCGTGCTCGCGAATAATTTCGTGATGATGTTCATCTTCTGGGAGCTGGTTGGCGTAAGTTCGTACATCCTCATCGGTCACTGGTTCACGAAAAATTCCGCCGCCGCAGCTGCGAACAAGGCATTCATCACAAACCGCCTCGGTGATTTTGGGTTCATGATCGGTATCCTGATGGTATGGGTTGCCAGTGGTTCCATTGAGTTTGTGAAAGTGTCGCAAACATGGCATGGCCTGCATTTGAATTCCCTCTACCTGGCCGCCGCAGCGATCTTCGTTTTCTGCGGTGCGGTCGGCAAATCAGCCCAGTTCCCGTTGCACGTGTGGTTGCCGGATGCCATGGAAGGCCCCACGCCGGTCTCAGCGCTCATCCACGCCGCCACCATGGTCGCCGCCGGTGTTTACATGCTCTGCCGCGTCTTTTTCCTCGTGGAGGCATCGTCTGAAGCGCAGAACGTGATTGCTTGGATCGGCACGATCACCGCTGTGATGGCCGCGCTCATGGCCACGCAGCAGAATGACATCAAGCGCATCCTCGCCTACTCCACGCTATCGCAGCTTGGTTACATGGTTCTCGCAGTCGGTCTCACCGGGCACGATGCGGCGATGTTCCACCTCTTCACACATGCCTTTTTCAAGGCGCTGCTCTTCCTCGGGTCCGGTGCGGTAATCTATGCGATGCACCACGAACAGGACATCTGGAAGATGGGCGCTCTGCAAAAGAAGATGCCGGTAACGTTTATCACATTTCTGGTTGCAACTCTTGCTCTTACCGGATGTCCGGGGTTGAGCGGGTTTTTCAGCAAAGAGACAATTCTCGGCACAGCATTCGAGCATAACCGCGCCATATTCTGGCTGGCTCTTGGCACGGCATTCCTCACAGCGTTTTACATGTTCAGACTGGTTTCCGTGGTATTTTTTGGTCTTGGAAAATCCGACCATGCCAGCCATGCTCATGAGGTTCCGCCCGTGATGAAGTATCCTCTTGTCATTCTTGGTGTGCTTTCCGTCATCGGTGGTTACAGTTTATTTGCGGGAAACTTTCTGACGCTTCCTCACGAGGAGGGGCATGGATTTGTAACGTTGCTTGCGATTGGTGCTTTTGCCGTGGGAGCCTTTGCAGCATTTGCGATTTACAACGGTAAAAGGCAGGAGCCGGTCCAAATACCGTTCTTGAGCGACCTGTTTGCCAATAAATTCTACATCGATGAAGCCTACGCATTTCTAATCAAGTGGACGCAGGATCTGCTCGCGACTTACGTCGCGTGGTTCGACCGCTGGGTGCTGGATTTTGGTCTCGTGCGCTCGTTTTTCGCGGGTGGCACCTATGGCGCCGGCCTCGTGTTACGCTTCCTGCAAATCGGCAATCTTCAGGCATACGCGTTTATGTTCGGAGCAGGTGTCGTCGCATTCATTTACTACATCCTTTTTAAATAACCCGTGAGCTCCATCGTCACATTTCTTCTCAATCTTGTTATTTTGTTCCCGATAGGGGGTGCCGTCCTGATCCTCGCGGGAGCCCCTGCCCGGCTCACGGCCATTGGTATTGCGGTATTTAATCTCGCGGTCAGTCTGCTGGCCTTTGTCAGCTATGACCAGGTTCACTCCGGGTACCAGTTCATAGGATCAATCCCGGTCATTACCGAGTGGAACCTCAGATACACTGTCGGTCTTGATGGACTGAGTCTGATCATGGTCCTGCTTACGTCCATTGTCACGCTGGCGGCGCTCTGGGTGACCCCCAAAATTTCAAAGCTCGAGCCTCAATTCTACGCCTGTCTGCTCCTGATCTCTGCAGGCGCTTTTGGCGCATTCGCATCGCTTGATCTGTTCTTCTTCTATGCATTCCATGAACTCGCGCTCATTCCCACCTTTTTGCTGATCGGCATCTGGGGATATGGTGAAAAGTACGAACGGCAGGCAATTGCGTGGAAAATCACGATCTACCTTGCAGTCGGCAGCTTCGTGCTGTTGATCGGTCTCATCGGCATTTATCAAATGGCACCGATGGATGCGCGCACATTCAGCATTCCGGGCTTGCAGGAACTCGCCAGGCACGGGCAACTGCACAGTCCGCACGCGAACTCCATTTATCTCTTTCTTCTCATTGGTTTCGGGATATTGATTTCACTCTTCCCGTTTCACACATGGGCACCTGAGGCATATGCATCCGCCCCCACGCCGGCGGCAATGCTTCACTCCGGCGTGTTGAAGAAATTCGGCCTTTATGGCCTGTTGCGTGTCGCCCTGCCGCTCCTGCCGGATGCCGCGAAGCATTGGACCGGCCTGCTGCTTCTCCTGCTTGTTGGCAATATCATTTACGTGGGTCTCGCCACCATCGGCCAGAAACGCCTCGACATGATCCTCGGCTATTCCAGCGTGATGCACATGGGCTACATTTTCCTTGGCATTGCGGCCATGAATACTATCGGCCTCAGCGGTGCGGCCTTGTTGATGTTCGCCCACGGCCTTTCCATCGCTGCGCTATTCGCCCTTACGGGGCATATCCGGCAGCAGACAGGCGGCACGCTCCTTTTGTCGGATCTTGGAGGGCTTGCAAAGGTGGCCCCCTTCCTCGGGTTCAGTTTCGGCCTTGCTGCCTTTGCATCCATCGGCCTTCCTGGGTTTGCCAATTTCGCCTCGGAGATCATGGTGTTTTTCGGTGCATTTAAAAATCAACCTGTGGCAAGCTGCTGCCTCGGCAGTTTCAAAATCACTGTTGTCCTGGCGCTGTGGGGCGTGGTGATTTCCGCCGTTTACATGCTTCGCGCCTACCGCGCCGTTTTTATGGGCGATATCAACAAGCGCTGGGCGGGAGTGCAGGACATTGTCCCGAATCTCCGCTGGCCGGTGATTCTTCTCCTCGGCGTTTTGATTGTCGCAGGATTCTTCCCGCAGCTTTTCCTGAACTTTTTAACTCCAAGCGTGCAGGCCTTTTTCGCTCTGCCATAGATCATCATGCCATCCGTTTATCTGGAAATCATAGTAGTGCTGCTCGGCATTTTCCTGCTGCTTTTCGAGGCATTCGTGCCCGGGAAGGAGAAAAGCTTTCTTGCATGGATAGGTGTGGCAGGTCTCGGCATCGTCCTGCTGCTCAGCTTTTTTGTCAATGTCCAGGCTGATCCCGGCGCGGGCGTCACCGGTTACCTCCAATTTTATAAGGCTGATAATCTGGCCATCTTTTTCAAGCAGTTCGCGCTGGTGACCGCAATCGTGGTTCTGATCATGTCCGTGGAATACAAGGATGTGGTCAGCAGGTTCATCTACGGGGCAGTTCCGGGAGCTGGTCTCGGGGAATTTTTCTGTCTGCCAATCTTTACCTGTGCGGGGTTGATGTGGATGGCGTCCGCTGTGGATTTTGTCCTCATCTTCGTTTCCCTCGAACTCGTGACGATCTCCTTTTACATCCTGGTGAGCTATACCCGGCGCAATATTTTTTCGCTCGAGGCCGGTGTGAAATACCTGATCCTCGGAGCACTCTCCACGGGGTTCCTCGTTTACGGCATCACATGGATCTACGGAATCACAGGCCAGACCAATCTCAACCGCATTGCCTTGGCGATGGCGAATGCGCAGGGTTCTGAGACGCCGTTACTTTTTGGCATATCGCTGGTCCTCATTGCCCTTGGTTTCAAGGTTGCCGCGGCGCCGTTTCAATTTTGGGTGCCTGATGTCTATCAAGGTGCCCCCACGCCGGTCACAGCTTACCTTTCCGTGGGATCCAAGGCCGCGGGCTTTGTGGTTCTCCTGAGAGTGATTCCCGTATTCATGACAATACCGCTTGTCCGTGAAAAGGTGGCAGCCGCCTTGGTGGTGCTCGCCGCGCTCACGTTGATTTATGGAAACCTGGCAGCGATGCCGCAAAACAATTTCAAGCGGCTTCTCGCCTACTCCAGCATCGCCCATGCGGGATATCTGCTCGTTGCCGTGGCCAGTATTGGCGCCCCGTACTCCGGCGGCGTGGAGATTGTATTTTATCTCACCGGATACTTGCTCATGACCCTGCTGAGCTTCCTCGTAATGATCATTGTCGCGAATAATTCCGGCGGCGATGACATCCCTCATTTCAATGGTCTCGGAAAACGTTCGCCTCAACTTGCTCTCGCATTGCTCATTGCCATGCTTTCGCTCGCTGGCATTCCATTTACCGTGGGTTTTTTTGGAAAATTCCTCGTGTTCTCGGCAGCCATCCAGCAGGGCCATTATTCTCTCGCGGGCATTGGTATCGTGACCGTTGCCGCTGGTTTCTATTACTATCTCAAGGTGGTCCGTGCGATGTATTGGAATGAACCTGCCGAAGGGGCAAGAACGATCACTCTCGCTCCGGGCATGAAGGTCGTCATCGGTCTTCTGGCGGTATTGATCATTGTTCTCGGCATCTATCCGCAACCCATCCTGAGCCAGTTCCAGCCGGGCAAGGCGGTCACAACGATCGTAATGCCCTAAAAAGGATGCCTGGGCTGGGCACAACGCTCGAAAAATCCGGTTTGTCGGCGTTTTAGTCGCTTAACTCGACGTTCCAGTACGCAAGGTCGATGAAATGCTTCCAGCTTTCATCCTGTTCGCCGTTGAACGTGATATTGATAAAAGGCCGCCACTTGGGCCGCTTCGGTTTGCGGATCAAGTGCATGTTTGCATCGTGCGCAAGCCGGTTTCCCTTGCGGGTGTTGCACTGGATGCATGAGCAAACGATATTTTCCCAAGTGGTCTGGCCGCCTTTTTCACGGGGCAGCACATGGTCCAGATTCAGGTCCTTGCGATCGAAAATTTTTCCACAGTATTGGCAGGTATTCTTGTCACGCTCGAAAATGTTGTGCCGGGTGAACTTGACCTCCTTCTTCGGCAGCCGGTCGAAAAGCAGCAGCACAATTACGCGTGGCACGCGGATCTTGAACGCGATGGTGTGCACCATCTCGGGCTCCGGTTCCCGTACAGACAAACCGCGCCAGCTCTCGAAGTCGTGGGTGAAAAAGTTGTTGTCCTTGTCCGACTGCACGACCTGGGCATGGCCCTGGCAAAGGAGCGTGAAAGCACGCCTTACTGTGCAAACGTTTACCGCTTGCCACAGCCTGTTTAGCACTAGCACTTGACGGTCCAACATTTTGTAAAATTGCGCAAAAGCTACCACTCCAGCGCCTTACTGTCAATGGAGGTCGCGTCACAATCGTGTGTCAAACGTTCCCTCAACGAACTTCTCGGAACTATTTGCATCACAGAACGATTTACAGTATTTTCTGCGTCCTCCTATGCGGCAATTTTTAGTCCTGATTCTTTTTCTTGCGATTAACATCGCTTCTGCGCCATTTCTGCACGCCGAATCCAACGATCCTTCCGAGCTTTTTCTGAGCGCCTACATGTCGGTTCAGGCCGGTGAAAAACTGGAGAACCAGGGCAAATTCAAGCTTGCCCTTCAAAAGTACCGCTACGCTGCAAGCCTGCTCGATCAAATTCATGACAAATATCCGGACTGGCAGCCGTTGATCGTCGACTACCGCAAAAAGAAGACAACGGATGCGATTGCCAAAACCGAGAAGAAAATCACGGTCGAAGGTCCGGGCAGCACACGCGACGAACCCGAGCCGCCCCTGCCCCAGAAATCCGATGACAATGTGCCCTCGGTAAGCATCACGCCCGGGAATCCTCCACCGGATAACACTGCCCCTGCCACCAATACTGGAGGTGGTACCGATATTTTTGACAGTGCGACCAAAGAAATGCGGGCCAGGTTTGCGG
>Ga0268264_10000552_pt1 | contig 46800 bp, 41 predicted proteins | sample KBSSwiS32_FD_190357 | JGI IMG/M metagenome (GOLD analysis project Ga0268264, IMG submission 190357) | Switchgrass rhizosphere microbial communities from Kellogg Biological Station, Michigan, USA - KBS Switchgrass S3-2 (SPAdes) (version 2) | ecosystem: Host-associated > Plants > Roots >... | reverse complement strand
CGGCTCTTGTGACGCTTCCGTGGGTGCCTGAGCGGGTCTAAATGTGAGCACGCCGTTCCCTGTCTAGGTTTCTGAGCTGTTGAGGAACAGGAACCAGTGAGCGGAGAACGGCGTGCAGAACGCCACCTTATGGCGCGCCCTGCTGGGTGTGGAGAAGACCGTGGTCGAAGACATCGAGTTCTTCGAGGACCGGGAGTTGCTGGTGGCTCACGTGCGGCCTCGGGCGCGTGCTCGTGCGCGGGGCCGGTGTGGGCGTTGCCAGCGCAGATCGCCGGCCTATGACCGTGGTCAGGGGCGACGGCGGTGGCGGGCCCTGGACCTGGGCACCATCCAGGTCTGGCTCGAGGCTGAGGCGCCGAGGGTCCGCTGTCTCGAGCATGGGCCGACGGTGGCTGCGCTGCCGTGGGCGCGGCACGCGGCAGGCCACACCTACGCCTTCGATGAGCAGGTCGCCTGGCTGGCCACCCAGTGCTCGAAGAGCGCGGTGACCGAGCTGATGCGGGTCGCGTGGCGCACCGTGGGGGCGATCATCAGCCGGGTCTGGGCCGATGTCGAGGCGCTGCATGACCGGTTCGCCGGCCTCTCGCGGATCGGGATCGACGAGATCTCCTACAAGCGGGGCTTCAAGTTCCTCACCGTGGTGGTCGACCACGACACCGGGAGGCTGGTGTGGGCCGCCCCCGGCAAGGACAGGGCCACCCTGGCCGGGTTCTTCGACCTCCTGGGTGAACAACGCTGCGCCCAGATCACCCACGTCAGCGCCGACGGCGCGGACTGGATCGCCGACGTCGTGGCCGACCGCTGCCCCCACGCGGTGCGCTGCGCGGACCCCTTCCACGTGGTGAAGTGGGCCACCCAGGCGTTAGACGTGGTACGCCGCCAGGCGTGGAACAACGCTCGGGGACGGCGCCGTACCCCCGCCCAGATCCGAGCAAAAGGCGGTGGGACCGGTGCTGCCGCGGCCATCAAGGGCTCCCGCTACGCGCTGTGGAAGAACCCCCAGAACCTCACCAGCCGACAGCAGGCCAAGCTCGCCTGGATCGCCAAGACCGACCCCACGCTCTACCGCGCCTACCTCCTCAAGGAAGGCCTGCGGCTGGTCTTCCACCTCGACCACGACGAGGCCCCCGAGGCGCTCGAGACCTGGATCGGCTGGGCCCGCCGCTGCCGGATCCCGGCCTTCGTCGAACTCCAGAAACGCGTCGTGAGACACAAGGCCGCGATCCTCGCCGCCATCGAGCACGGCCTGTCCAACGGCCGCATCGAATCGGTCAACACCAAGATCCGCCTCATCACCCGCATCGCCTTCGGGTTCCGATCACCCCAAGCACTCATCGCGCTGGCCATGCTCAACCTCGGCGGCCACCGACCGGTCCTTCCAGGCCGGTCATGACCCACGGACATGTCACAAGAGCCGCTTTTCCGAGCGCAGCGAGGCGCCCGGCGATCGGCCTGGTGGCCCCGACGACAGCCCCGGAGCGAGCGTCAGCGAGCGACCGGGGCTGTTGCGGGCGAAGCCCGCGTCGTCGGGGACATCCAGGCCGAAGCTCGCCGGGGTAGACAACACCGCGAGCAGACTCCTCGAAGCCGGCCGGCCGGATCCGGGAGCGCCGAGCGCCACGGCAGTCCCGCGGGCATCACGAGAAGGGCCGCAAGCGGCCGAACGCAGCCCTCGGGTTGACAAATCCGAAATTCACCGGCGTGTCGACTGGCAATTACAGCGTTGTAGTTACTCGGATTCTCTACCGCAGCCCCTGTGACGCGTGTGAAAGTTGCAACTCGTGTGACCTTCCCCCGCACAGGAGCAACGTCGAATGTCGCCAGCGCGCGCCCGCTACGTCACCGTGTGCCAGCAGCTGCTGGCCCTCGGTGTGGTGGTGATCGCCCTGGTGCCGGCGACCCGGGTGGTCTCCCTGGACGTGGTCGGCGTGAGCCCGGGCAGCGGGATCGCGCAGCCGACCATCGAGGTCTCACCCGACCAGCCGGGGGACCAGGCAACGGACCAGGCAGCCGACCAGGCAGCGGGCCAAGCAGCGGGCCAGCCGGTAGACGACTCGACCACCGCCTCGCGCGGGCTCGGCCGCCCGGCCGAAGCGCGCAAGCAGCGCTGTTCTGTCCACGACCGGGGTGTTGTCGTGAGCCGGAGCTGGTCCGAGCGCCGGTGCCGGCAGGCGTCCCACAGCACCTCGCCGGGAGGCGGCTGATCAGCCCGAGCGGTGGGTGACCCGCTCGGCCTCGGCGATCGCGTCGAGCCGCTCCGGGGTGGCCCCCGCGACGAGGACCAGCGAGCCGCCCGACATGAGCGCTCGCGGTAGGGCGGCGACACCTGGTGGGGAAGCCGGGTTCGCCGTCGACAGAAGCCGACCGCCGCCGGTCGCAGGGTTCGAACTCCCGGCGGCGGTCGTGCTTGCGAAGAGCTCGTCCTGCGTGGTCGCGCCGTCGACGAGCGCCAGGTCGGAGTCGGTCGGCGCGTCGTACGGCGTGAACGCGTCCGGCTGTCCCCACACCTCGACGCCAACGTCGTGCACGCCCGGCGGCAGCGGCTCGCCGAACCGCACGCCCATCGGCAACAGGGCGCAGGCCAGGACCGGCAGCCGTGCGGCGCGTGGTGCCCACGCCGCGAGCCCGTCGGGGCCGCAGACGACCGCGGCCGGGTCGGCAGACGTCCCGGGGAACGCCACCGCCAGCCCCGCGGTCCACGCGGCACCCAGGAACACCGGGCCCAGCCAGTGGGTCGGCAGGTCGACCAGCAGCACGTCACCGCGCTGGAGGTCGTGCTCCTCGACGAGCAGGGAGGCGGTCTTCGCGACCCAGTTGGCGTAGGTCGTCACCGACAGCTCCACCCGCTCGCCGGTGGACTCGTCGTAGAACGTCAGCAGCGGCCGGCCGGGGTTGTGGCGCAGCTCGGCGGCCAGGAGCTCGGCGAAGGCGGGCATCAGGTCAGCCTATGAGGCTGGGGCTGGCGCTGGGGTGTGTGGGGCTCGACGGTCGGGTCCGGATCCGCGAGACCGTGCCAGGACGCTTGCTGAGACTCGGACCTCCCCTCGCTGCGCTCCGGGAGGATCCTCGTCACAGCGCGGGGATGTCGGCCCGGCTCAGCTCTTCGTTGATCCGGCTGCTGGAGTCGGCCTTGTGGTCGCCGCCGACGCCGTAGACCATCTGCAGCCCGATCTCGTCGCTCAGCAGCGCCTCCGCGGTGGGGACGGCGTCCTGGTTGGGGTCGCGGTCGCCGCCGTTGCAGAAGAGCAGCTCGGCGTCCGGGTGCTGCTCGCGCACCAAGCGGAGCGAGGCCGCCACGGCCGCGTCGTCGTCGACCGCGACGAAGGCCTCGTCGACGCAGCGCAGTTCGGCCACGATGGCGAGCCGGTCCTCCTCGGTCATGAGGATGCGGCCCTTCTTGAGCAGCTGCTGCTTGTCGTTGTTGACGATCACGATGACGTGCGGGGCCAGCTCGCCCGCCGCCTGGATCATCCGCAGGTGCCCGATGTGGATGGGGTTGAAGTAGCCGCTGACGATGGCGATCCGCTCGGGTGCACCCATCACATCGCGTCCGGCTCGGGCGAGTCGGTGTAGGGGTACTTGAGCATGAAGTCCTTGAGCGCGGCACCGCTGGGTTGGCTGCAGTACTGGAAAACGCCGACCTGCTTGCTGGTGTCGGTCTCGCCGGAGCCGCCGGCCGACCAGTGCGAGATGGCGACGTGCATCCCGTCGGGGAACTTGCCGCTCTCCTTCTCGTCGTCGGAGGTCCACGGCGCCGCGATGAACTTGTAGCGCAGGTTGTCGGCACTCGAGCGGAACTTGTCGGCGATGCCCTCGATGGTGTTCAGCTTGTCGGCGTCGTCGGCGATGGACTCGTCGTACCAGAGGATCGTGTAGCCATGCTCGAGGTTGTGCACCAGCGCCTCGAGCTCGGGCCGGTCCTTGGTGGAGTAGAACTTCACGTTGAACGGCGCGGGCGCGACGCCCTGCTCGTTCCAGTGCGAGCCGAACGCCGGCGGCGCGGTCGTGTACGTGACCTGAGAGGGCATGGGCACGTGTTGCTGGTTGCCGTCGGCCGGCTTGGTGGTGATCTTGCCGCAGTCCGATGCGGGCGCTCCGATGGAGGCCAGGCCGATGCCCTTGAACTGCCGCAGATCCCACCAGTTCTTCACCGGCCGGTACGCCGCCGCGACGACGATCAGGACCGCGATCGTCGTGCACACGCCGACGATGGCGAAGCCGCGGCGCCGCTCGGCGCCCTTCTGCTTCTTGCGGATCTCGTCGATGACCGCCTGACGGTCGGACTTGCTCGACTTCTTGGCCACGGCTTGGAGTACCTCGGAGGGTCGGGGGCACAGGGAGGCTCGGAGAGCCCGACGGAGGAGTCTACGGAAGGGCCGGTCGGATCACTGCTTTCTCAGGGCCTTCTTCGACCCGCCACCCGTGCGCGAACGCCAGCGCGGCCAGGCGCGGATCCGGGCCGGCCACGAGCCCGCCGTCGACCTGCTTGGGGGGCGTCCCGAGCACCAGCGCGATCGCTGCCGACATCTCCGCCACCGCGGCGGGCGCGCCGAAGGGCGCCCGGTCGGCCGGGTGGCCGGCAAGGGCTCGGACGACCGCCTCGCGGGCGCCGTAGCCGAACAGGTCCTCACCCTCGCCGCGGACCAGGACGGCGGCGCCGGTGCCGTCCTGGCCGAGGGGCAGCACCAGGTCGGCCCGGCCCCGCACCAGCGCGAACGGCCGCCCGGTCAGCTTGCCCTGGGCCAGCTCGGCCGCACCGGCAAGCTCATCGGCCAGCGCGGGTGCGGTGACCGCGAGCTCGTTGCCGTAGCCGTCGGTGCGCCCGGCGTGCTCCTCCAGTACCACCAGCCCGGCCGCACCGATGGCGATGTCGGTCTGGCCGGTCCGCCAGGCGCGCCCGGCGGTGTCGGTGACAATCACGCCGACGTTGGCGCCGGTCCGCTCGGCGATCTCGCGGCGCAGCCTCCGTGCGCTGCCGTCGGGGTCGACCGGCAGCAGCAGCACCGTGCCCCGCTCGACGTTCGAGGCGTCGACCCCCGCGGCCGCCAGGGTCAGCCCCAGCCGGGTCCGCGCGATCGTGGTCGGCCCACGCCTGGCCACCACCCGGGCACCAGGCTCGGCCAGCTCCGCCGCCACGGCGGCCAGCCGGTCGGTGCCCGGCACCGCTCGGCCCTCGGCCTTGCTCACCACCTTGCTGGTGACGAGCACCACGTCGCCGTGGACGGGTGCGAGCGCGGCGACCAGCAAGGCCGTCAGGTCGTCGCCCGGCCGGATCTCCGGGACGCCGTCCGGTGCGACGACGGTGAGAGTCATGACACCAGGTCGACGGCGGCGGCCGCCATCGCGGCGGTGGCGTCGGGGTCGGTCATGAACAGAGGTACGGCGGCCGCCGCGAGCCCCACCTCGTGCAGGCCCGGCAGCTCGCCGGCGTCCGACTCGTCGACCAGCCAGCCATCGAGAACCCCACCCTGCGAGCGGGCGCCGTAGTGGCGGCCCACGCCACCGGCGCTCACCTCCACGCCGAGTGCCTCGAGCAGCTGGTTGGCCATCCCGCGCACGTGGCTGCCGCCGATGATGGGGGAGACACCGACGACCGGTGCGCTGGTGGCGACCAGCGCCTCGCGCACCCGCGGGACCCCGAGGATGGTGCCCACCGAGACGACCGGGTTGGACGGCGGCAGCAGCACCAGGTCGGCGTCGGTGATGGCGTCGATGACACCGGGTCCGGGGGTGGACTCCTCCAGCCCGACGACCACGACCGCCTCGGCAGCGACCTCGGCCCGCAGCCGGACCCAGTACTCCTGGAAGTGCACGACCCGGCGTCCGCTCGGCGACTCCGGGTCCGCGATGGCGATGTGGGTCTCCACCCGGTCGTCGGTCATCGGGAGCAGCCTCACCCTGTCCCCGAAGACGGGCGAGAGCCACCGCCGGCACAGCGCCTCGGTCACCTGTGAGAGCGGGAAGCCCGCGTCGAGCATCTGGGTGCGGACCAGGTGGGTGGCGATGTCACGGTCGCCCAGCCCGAACCAGGTCGGCTCCACGCCGTAGGCCGCGAGCTCGGTCTTCGCGCTCCAGGTCTCGTCGCGACGCCCCCAGCCCCGCTCGGGATCGATCCCGTCGCCCAGGGTGTACATCACGGTGTCGAGATCGGGGCAGACCTTCAGCCCGTGCACCCACAGGTCGTCGCCGGTGTTGGCGACCACGGTGACCTCGGCGTCGGCGGCCACCCCCGGCAGCAGGCCGCTGGCGATGCCATGCAGCAGCCCCTGCAGGAACCGGGCGCCACCGACGCCACCGGAGAGGACGGTGATGCGGCGCCGCCCGGCGTCCGGTACGGCGTCCGGTGCGGCGGCCGAAGGGCCTTCTGACGGGGCGCTGACCATGGCCACAGCCTGTCGCATCGGGGCCATTACCAGACCGCCGGGTCGCCTGTCTCGACTATCCCCAGACCAGTTCCATACCAGACCGGGGCTTGACTTCCGGGGTACGACAGGCATGTAATCACATCAGTGTCGTTCACGATTCCCCCCGGAAATCCAGACGACACGCTGGTCGAGCAGGGTCGAGCTCAACACATCCACTCGGGACGAGGTCGGTCGGCCGGTCTTCAAGAGGAATCCCGGTCCCAGGAGCGGACAGGACGAGGTTCCACCACAGGATCACAGGGTCGAAGGGCAGTCACATGAGAGAGCTATTTCTCCTGGACGGGGACGACGCCGACGACGCGGGGTGGCAGGAGCGTGCGCTGTGCGCACAGACGGACCCCGAGGCGTTCTTCCCGGAGAAGGGCGGATCCACCAGGGAGGCCAAGAAGGTCTGCCTCACCTGCGAGGTCCGGACCGAGTGTCTGGACTCCGCACTGATGAACGACGAGCGGTTCGGCATCTGGGGCGGTCTCTCCGAGAGGGAGCGTCGCAAGCTCAAGAAACGAGCCGTGTAGTCGGCGTCGCCAACTGAGTCGCCAACAGAGAGTGCCCGGGCCCGGCCCGGGCTCCTCTCATTTCCGGGCCGCGCCGACTGCATTTCGGGCGGTTGTGCCGGTCCCTCTACGCTGAACGATCGTGTCCGCCGCCGATCCTCGTCACGCGCCGCTGAGCACGCGCGGTCGCGAGGACGTCGCGGTGGTGCTGGTCAGCCACGACGGCGAGCGCTGGCTGCCGACCGTGCTCGAGGGGCTGGCCGGCCAGCTGGCGCCGGTCGTGCGGTGCGTCGGGGTCGACACCGGGAGCAAGGACAGCAGCCCGGACCTGCTGGTCGAGGCCTTCGGCGCCGACCACGTCGTCACGGTGCCGGCGGCCACGGCGTTCCCTGCGGCCCTGCGCGCGGGGCTCGCGCACCTCGACCAGCTCGGCGTCGACACCGAGTGGGTCTGGGTGCTGCACGACGACGCGAGCCCGCACCCCGAAGCGCTGCTGGCGCTCCTGGCCGGAGCGGCCGACGACCCGGAGACCGACATCCTCGGCCCGATGCTGCGCGAGTGGCCCTCCCTCAAGCGGCTGCTGGAGCTCGGCGTCACCATCTCCGGCACCGGTCGGCGGGAGACCGGTCTGGAGCGCGGCGAGTACGACCAGGGCCAGTACTCCGAGCCGCGGCACGTCCTGGCGGTCAACACCGCCGGCATGCTGGTGCGGCGCACGGTGCTCGACGAGCTCGGCGGCCTCGACGACGAGCTGCCGATCTTCGGCAACGACCTCGACTTCGGCTGGCGGGCCGCGGCGGCCGGGCACCGGACCGTCGTGGTGCCGCAGGCGGTGGTCTTCCATGCCGAGGCCGCGCACCGCGGGCTGCGGCGTACGCCGCTGACCGGTCGGCACACCCACTACCAGGAGCGCCGCGCCGCCCTGTTCACCCTGCTTGCCAACTCCCCGTCACGTGCCTGGGCGCTGTCCGCTCTCCGGTTGGGGCTCGGGACCCTGGTCCGGATGCTGGGGTTCCTGGCGGTCCGCGCGCCGGGCCGGGCGCTCGACGACCTCGCGGCCTACGTCTCGGTCGTGGCGCACCCCCGAGAGCTCCTCGCAGCGCGCCGGGCCCGGCGGGCCGCGGCCGGCGCCGACCCCGCCGCCGTCAAGGCGCTGCTCGCGCCGCGCTGGCTGCCCTACCGCCACGCCCTCGACGCCCTCAGCGACCTCGCCACGGCGCTCACCCAGTCCGCGTCGGACGTGGCCGAACGCCGCCGGGCGGCCGTCGCCGAGCGCGACCCGTCGTCGTTCGCGGCGCGCCGGACGGCCGAGCGCGAGCGGCTTGAGGACGAGGAGGAGGTGGCGGACACCGGCCTGGTCGCCCGCTTCCTCACCAACCCGGTCGCCGTCCTGCTCGCCCTGTGCCTGCTGGCGATGCTGGTCGGCGCCCACTCCGCGCTCGGACACGTCTCCGGACCAGGTCTCTCGCCGGCTCCCGACCACTGGCGCGACTGGTGGTCGCTGCAGCTCTCGTCGTGGCACGAGATCGGGCTCGGTACGGCCGTGCCGGCGCCGCCGTACGTGCTGCCCATGGCGCTGCTCGCGACCGTCCTCGGCGGCAGCCCCGCCGCCGCGGTGTCGGTGCTGCTGCTGCTCGCGGTGCCGTTCTCGGTCTGGGGGGCGTGGCGGTTCCTGCGCGTGGCCGGCCGGCTCGCGTCCCCGGCCGGGGCGAACCGCTGGCTGATCCTCTGGGGGGCCACCACCTACGCGCTGGTCCCGGTCGTCTCGGGCGCCTGGGGGCAGGGTCGGATCGCGCCGGTGCTGTCCGCCGCGCTGCTGCCGTGGTTGGCGCACGCCGCCCTCGGCTTCGCCGAGCCCGAGGCCGACCGGCGGTGGCGCGCGGCCTGGCGCACCGGGCTGCTGCTGGCGCTGGTCAGCTGCGGCACCCCGCTGGCCTGGCTGGTCGCCGCCCTGGTCGGCGCGGTCGTGGTGGTGCTCGCGTTCACGCTGCTTCCGGGCATCGGGCGCGACCGCTCGGCCTGGGGGCCGCCGCTGGTCGCCCTCGGGGTGGTCCCCGTGCTGCTCGGGCCGTGGTGGCTGCCGGCCCTGCTGCACGGTGCCGGGGCAGGGCTGCTGCTCGACGGCGGGCTGCTCCCGCTGCCCGCGCCCGACGGCGTCGAGCTGGGTCTCGGCCGCCTCCACGACCTGGGCGCGCCGTGGTGGCTCGGCCTGGTCGTGCCGGCGCTGGCGGTGCTGGCACTGGTCCCGCGGCGGACCCGGATCCCGGTGCTCATCTGCTGGGTGGTCGCGCTCCTCGCCGTGCTCGCCGCCGTCGCGCTCGGATCGCTCCGGCTGCACCTGGCCACCCTGTCGACCTCACCCGGGCTCGGCTTCCTGGTGATCCTCGTGCAGGCCACCCTGGTCACCGCAGTGGTGCTCGGCGCGCTCGGCGTCGAGCACCCGCGCGGCGTACGACGGGCCGCGGCCGCTCTGCTGGGAGCCGTTGCGGTGGTCGCGCCGCTCGGCGGGCTGGCGTGGTTCGTGGTGGACGGCGGCGACGAGCTCGCCCACGACCGGGACGCCGGGATCCCGGCCTACATGGTGCAGAGCTCCGAGCTCGGCCCGCAGCACGGGATCCTCGTGGTCCGGGGCTCGGTCGCCGACGGACTGAGCTACACCGTGCGCCGCGACGACGGGGTCACCACCGGCGAGGACGAGGTGCTCGACCTGACCGGGGAGGACCACGCGTTCACCGCCCTCGTCCAGGGGCTCGCCTCCCGGCCGACTCCGGAGGCGGTGGCCGCGCTGGCCTCGCGCGGCATCGAGTACGTCGTGCTGCCGGCTCCCGCCGACGGCGAGGTCGCCGCCGCGCTCGACGCCACCGCGGGGCTCAAGCAGGCGAGTGCGGAGGACCGCAGCACCCGGGCGTGGCAGGTGGACCGTCCGCTGTCGGCGCGCGACCTGGACGGACCCCGCTCGTGGCTGCGGTTGGGGCTGCTCGTGCTCCAAGGCCCTGCGATCGTGGTGGTGCTCGTGCTGTGCGCACCGTCCACCGGCCGCGAGGAGGGTGCGCGATGAGGCGGCGGTTCGGGGCGGACGTGATCCTGGCCGTGCTGCTGCCCCTGGCGTGCGCGCTGGCGCTGTTCGCGCTGCACCCGGAGCGCAGCCAGCCGCATGCCGCGCCGGCCGCGGAGACACCGCTGACCTCGGCCTCCGTGGTCTGCCCCGCCCCGCTGTCCGGTCCGGACCAGCTCGGCGTCAGCGTCGTCGGCTCGGGCCCGGACACGGAGGCGGCCGGCGACGTCCAGGTCGGCCTAGCGGAATCGGCCGCGCCGTTGAGCGTGCGCGGCGGGCGGGTCTCGCTCGGACCTCCGGGACTCGGGGCGGCCGTTGTCTCCGCCGGCGGCGACCTCGCCCCGGGCCTGGTCGCGGGTCGGTCCCGGTCGGCACCGTTGGCCGCGGTCGACTGCGCGCCGCCGGTGGCCGACCAGTGGTTCACGGGCGTGGGCGCCGGGGCGACGTACGACTCGGTGCTCGAGCTGGTCAACCCCAACGCCGGACAGGCGATCGCCGACATCACCGTCCGCTCATCGGCCGGGGTGATCGACGTGCCCGCCCTGCACGGCGTCGCGGTGCCGGGCAGCACGGCCACCACGCTCGACCTCGCGAAGGTCGTCCCGCACCGCGGTGACCTCGCGCTCGAGGTGCACGTCAGCCGCGGGCGGCTGGCCGTGCACGTGACCGACACCTACGACGAGCTCGGCTCCGGCGTCCGCAGCCAGGACTGGCTGCCCGCCCAGTCGGAGCCGGCGACAAGCAGCGTCCTGCTCGGGCTGGCGAAGGGTGACGGCGAGCGCACCCTGGTGCTGGCCAACCCCGGCGCCGACGAGGTGCGCGCCACGGTCGAGGTGATCACCGCAAGCTCGGTCTATGCGCCCTCGGGTGTCGACCCGGTGCGGGTCGCTCCCGACAGCACCCAGACGGTCACGCTCGACGACGTGCTGGCCCAAGCGGGCAAGGACGGAGCCACCGGGGTGCTCGTGGAGGCGAGTGGGCCGTTGACCGCCTCGGTCCGCCAGGTCGTCGACGGCGACCTGTCGCTGCTCGCCCCCGCACCGGCGCTGGCCTCCGCCTCCGCGGTCGTCGTGCCGACAGGTGCGAAGCGACTCCTGCTGGAGGACCCGGACACCGCCGGCTCGGCCACGGTGACGTCGTACGACGCGGACGGCAAGCAGCTCGACCAGCAGCAGGTCGACCTGGTGCCCGACGCGGGTGCCGACCTCGCCCTTCCCGACGCCGCCGCCCTGGTCACGCTCACGCCGCAAGGGACCTCGCTGCGCGCGGCGGTGCTGCTCAGCGGCACCGGCACGGCAGTCGTCCCGCTCCGAGAGCTGGTGCTGACCGGGCTGGTGCCCGACGTGCGACCCGGCGTGCCCTGACCTCGCTCAGCCCGCGATGACGTCGCCCGAGTGCAGCTGCTCTCGGGTCAGCCCCTTGAGCAGCAGCCCGACGTTGTCACCGACCGTCGCGGAGTCGAGCACCTTGCGAAACATCTCGACGCCGGAGACCTCGGTGGTGAAGGCGACACCGCCGTCGCGCAGGACGCTGACCGGCATGCCGACGCGCACCGTCCCGCTCTCGATGCGTCCGGTCACCACCGTGCCGCGGCCCTGGATGGAGAAGACGTCGTCGACGGGCAACCGGAACGAGCCGTCACCGGCCGGGGGAGCCGGCCTCCCGGCGGCCGGCGTCACGCCCGTCGGGCTGGCGGCGTTCGCCTCCGCGAGCAGCCCCTCGACGCTGCGGTCCTCGTCCTTGTTCCTTCCGAACGGCCAAAGCGCCATGACGTGACCTACTCTCCTTCGTAGCGGGGGTCCACCCGCTCGGGGTCGATGCCGAGCAGCTCGGCGATCTGCTCGATCACGACCGTCAGCAACAGGGCCTCCAGGTCCGCGCGGGTCTCGGCGCGGTGCTCGATCGGGCGCCGGAACAGCACCAGCCGGGTCGGCGTCGCTCCGCTGCCACGCACCAGCGACGACAATGGGACCTGACCGCTCTCCCAGTCGTCGGGCAGCTGGGGCGCGTCCTCGACGGCGTACTCGACCAGCCCCAGCTGGTCCTGCCAGTGCCGGTCGACGCTGGTCACGATGCCCAGCGCCAGCTCGTCGAAGCGTTCGCGGCGGGTGGGCAGCTCGGGGCTCCCCGGCCGCCGGGGCAGGACCGCCGGCCCACGCATCCCGCGGCCGCGCCGGTCGCGTCGCCGCGAGGGCGCCGTGCGGTTGTCCACGGCGCAGACAGTAGTCCCCGCGAGGCTGCCGCGCGCCTCGGCGACGCCGCACGGTCGCGGCTGTAGGTTCCACAGCGTGACCACCCCACGAAACCGCGATGGGGCGCTGCGCGCGGGGGCGCGCTTTCGCGAGGACCCCGGAAAAACGTGAGTCCCGCCCGCCGCTGCTCGCGCACCGCGTGCGACCGTCCCGCGGTCACCACCCTCACCTACGTCTACGCCGACCAGACCGCCGTGGTCGGCCCCCTCGCGACCTACGCCGAGCCGCACGCCTACGACCTCTGCGACGTGCACTCCGAGCGGCTCTCCGCCCCCCGCGGCTGGGAGGTGCTGCGGCTGGTCTCCGACGTCGCTCCTCGTGGCCCCTCCGACGACGACCTGCTCGCGCTCGCCAACGCCGTACGCGAGGCCGCCCGTCCGGCGCCCGTGACCGAGCTGCCGCCGACCACCGAGCGCGGCTCGCGCGAGACCTTCCGCCGCGGCCACCTCCGGGTGCTCACCCACGACGAGCCGCCCCCTCAGTGACAACGGCGTAGCACCCAGGGCGTGTTGGTGGACCCTGGGCGGCGCCAGACGCCGCCCGGGCACGCACGCTGGCGGCGTCGCCGACGCCTTGGAAGACACCCGGTCTGCCTGCGCGCCGGCGTCTAGACACCACCCCCCGGAAGACGCTCGCTGCGCTCGCGCTTCCGCGGGGACCCCGGAAAGACAGCGCACGACCTGGACGACGCTGGCATCCACCCCGGGTCTACCAACGCCCTAGGCTCTCGCCCATGACCGAGAGCACCGCCGTCGACCCCGACACCGTGCGCGCCGTGTTCAAGGCCTACGACGTCCGGGGCCTGGTGCCCGAGCAGATCGACGAGGCGCTGGCCCGGGCGACCGGCCGCGCGCACGTCCAGGTCACGGGGGCGACCACGGTCGTCGTCGGCCACGACATGCGGCCCAGCTCGCCGTCGCTCGCCGGCGCGTTCGCGGCCGGGGCCAGCGAGGCCGGCGCCGACGTGGTGATGATCGGGCTGGCGTCCACCGACATGCTCTACTTCGCCTCGGGCCACCTCGGCGTCGCCGGTGCGATGTTCACCGCGAGCCACAACCCCGCGGACTACAACGGCATCAAGCTGTGCCGGGCCAACGCCGTGCCGCTCGGGATGGAGTCCGGCCTCGCCGACATCCGCGACCTGGTGGTCTCCCCGCGACCGACCAGCGGGGAGAGCGGAGAGGTGAGCTCGCTCGACCTTCTCGAGGCCTACGCCGCCCACCTCATCTCACTGGTGCCGATGAGCGGCACCCGGCGGCTGAAGGTGGTGGCCGACGCCGGCAACGGCATGGCCGGGCACACCGCACCGGCGGTCTTCGAGCGGCTCCCGCAGGGGCTGGTCGAGCTGGTCCCGATGTACTTCGAGCTCGACGGCACCTTCCCCCACCACGAGGCGAACCCGATCGAGCCGGCCAACCTACGCGACCTCCAGCGGCGAGTGGTCGACGAGGGCGCCGACGTCGGGCTGGCCTTCGACGGCGACGCCGACCGATGCTTCCTGGTCGACGAGCGGGGGGCGGCGGTGTCCCCGTCCGCGCTCACCGGGCTGATCGCGAGCCGGGAGCTGGCCAAGGAGCCGGGCGCGACCGTGATCCACAACCTGATCACCAGTCGCGCCGTGCCCGAGCTGGTCCGGGAGCTGGGCGGGGTTCCGGTCCGCACCCGGGTCGGCCACTCCTTCATCAAGGCGACGATGGCCGAGACCGACGCCGTCTTCGGCGGCGAGCACAGCGGCCACTTCTACTTCCGCGACTTCTGGCGCGCCGACTCCGGCATGCTCGCCGCTCTGCACACCCTGGCGGCCCTCACGGAGAGCGACCGGACCCTGTCACAGCTGCTGGCCGACTTCGACCCCTACCCGCTCAGCGGCGAGATCAACTCCGAGGTCACCGACACCGCCGCGGTCACCGAGGCGGTCGCGGCGGCGTACGCCGACCGGCCGGGCGTCGCCCTCGACCGGCTCGACGGGCTGACCGTGAGCCACCCCGACTGGGCGTTCAACGTGCGCCCCTCCAACACCGAGCCGCTGCTGCGGCTCAACGTGGAGGGCCGCGACCGCGACATCATGGAGCGGGTGCGCGACGATGTGTTGGCACTGATCCGGAAGGACGCACCCTGATGCCCCTCAACCTGTCCGACGAGCTGCTCGCGATCATCGTCTGCCCCGACTGCCACGGCGACCTCGCACCGGTCGAGACCGAGCAGGGCGGGGAGCTGGTCTGTCAGGCCTGCGGCCTGGCCTACCCGGTGCGCGACGACATCCCGGTCCTGCTCGTCGACGAAGCCCGCCGGCCGGGCTAGGCCATGTCTCCCAACTCGAGGCGGCGCCGGACGCCGCCCGGAACCCGCGCTGGCGGCGTTGCCGACCCTTCGAAGACGTCCAGTCTGCGCGCGTGCCGGCGCCAAGCCACCACCCCACGGAAGACGCTCGCTGCGCTCGCGCTTCCGCGGGGACCCCGGACAAGCAGCGCGTGCCCGGACGACGCCGCCATCCACCTCGAGTTGGGAGACATGCCCTAATGGTCACCTGGTTCGACGAGTCCCGGCTCGACGACGAGTCGGCGCTGGCCGCGCACGACCTCATGCTGCGCAACCTGGCCGAGTCCGGTGCGCGCGTACGCCGCGAGGCCGGTGAGGCCGGACCGGCGATCGACGAGGCGGTGGCACGTGCGGCCGAGCAGGCCCGCCCGCGCACCGTGATCGCGGCCGGCCCCGACTCGCGGCTGCTGCGCGCCGTGCTCGAGCCGTGGTGCCCGGTGCCCTTCGTGGCCTGGCCCGGGCCGGCCCTGCCCGGCTGGGCGGGAAGCCTCGACCTGGTCGTCGTCCTCGCCCCCGACGGCTCCGACACCGGGACGGCGTCGGCGGTCGCAGAGGCGATCCGCCGCGGCTGCCAGGTCGTCGTGGCCTGCCCGCCGGTCTCCCTGGTGGCCGACCATGCGGCCGGGCGCTGGAGCACGATCCTGCCCACGGTGACCCGCGACCAGCTGGCCACCGCGGTGGTGATGCTCTCCTACCTCGACCGGGTCCAGCTCGGCCCGAGTACCGACGCCGACCAGGTCGCCGAGGCTCTCGACGACGTGGCGATCGCTTGCGCGCCTCGCCGCGACCTGGCCGTCAACCCGGCCAAGATGCTCGCCATCGCCCTCGCCGACGCCAACCCTCTGGTGTGGGGCGGCACCGTCCTAGCGGCCCGCGCCGCCCGGCGTATCGCCGAGTCCATCCGCCGGGCCAGCGGCCGCACGGCGCTGGCCGGCGACGCCGAGCACCTGCTGCCCGTGCTGGAGGCGGCACCGGCTCGCGACGTGTTCGACGACCCGTTCGCCGACGCCCAGCCCGAGCGCCGCCCGATGCTGCTCGTCCTCGACGACGGCTCGGAGGACCCGGTGGTGCGCGAGCACCGCGGCCGGCTGCTCGCCGCGGCGTCCTCACGCGGGATCCGGGTCGAGACCGTGAGCAGCGACGCGCCGTCGGAGGTGGCCTGCTACGCCTCGCTGCTGCTGTCCGGGACCTACGCCTCGGCGTACCTGCGGGTCGGCCTGGTCGACGAGTGAGCCGCGTGAGCCATCCCTGACGCGAGGAGTGACCCCGCTCTCAACCTGACCCGCGAGGTGTCAGCCGCCCGGTTCTGGGGTATGCCTCCCACGTGGCCGTCACCACCCCTGCCGTGACGTCTGCCCCGGGAGCTCCCGCGGCGGCGAAGGCCCGCGACCCGTGGTTCGACAACGCCAAGATGGCCCTGGTGCTGCTGGTGGTGGTGGGTCACTCCTGGACGCTGCTGCCCCACAACGTGGTCAACGACCACCTCTACGCCTTCCTCTACGCCTGGCACGTGCCGGCCTTCGTCTTCGTCACGGGCTACCTGTCGAGGTCGTTCAGCTACGAGCCGCGACGGATGTGGCAACTCGTCAGGACCGTCGCGGTCCCCTACGTCGTCTTCGAGAGCGCGCTCGCGATCTTCCGGATCTACGTCGGCGGCGAGCACATGCGCGACATCTGGCAGGACCCGCACTGGCCGATGTGGTACCTCTCAGCGCTGTTCTTCTGGCGGTTCGCGACGCCGGTCTTCAAGGCGCTGCCGGCGTACGTCGCCGTGGGGCTGGCCGTGGCGATCAGCCTGCTCGGCGGCATGGTCGCGACGAGCACCCTCGACTTCTTCCGCATCTGCGGCTTCCTGCCGTTCTTCGTGCTGGGGCTGAAGGCCACGCCCGAGGCACTCGAGCGGCTGCGCGAGCCGTGGGCCCGCACGGGCGCCGTCCTGGTCTTCCTGGGGATCGCCTTCGCGACGACCTGGACCGACCAGCTCGTCGGGAGCACCGACTGGTTCTTCTACAGCTACGGCTACCAGGACCTGGGCGCCACGGACGCGCACGGGCTGGTGCTGCGCTCCGGCCTGCTCCTCGCCGGGCTGCTGGGCGGGCTGTCCTTCCTCGCGCTGGTCCCGCGCAGCCGGGGCTGGTTCACCGGGATGGGCGCGGCGACCCTGGTCGTCTACCTCTTCCACGGGTTCGTGATCAAGAGCGCCGGCTACGCCGGCTTCGGCGGGTGGGCCGACAGCCACGCGGTGATCTCGCTGCCGCTGACGACCCTGGGCGCGGCGTTGCTCGCCCTGGCACTCGCGTGGCCGCCGGTCGCGCGGGTGCTGACCCACGCGGTCGACCCGTTCGGCACCGCGGAGCGGCACGTGAAGGAGGCTGTGCAGCTCTCCGACGCACCCGCTCAGGCCGAGGAGATCGCGGTCGCGGTCGAGAAGGCCGCCGCCGCTGAGCCGGTGATCACTCGGTAGGTTTCCGTCATGAGCGCGGGCCTGTTCGGGCTGTTCGACGACATCGCCACGCTGGCCCGGATGGCCTCGGCGTCCGTCGACGACATCGGTGCCGCCGCCGGCCGGGCCAGTGCGAAGGCCGCCGGGGTGGTCGTCGACGACACCGCCGTGACGCCGCAGTACGTGCACGGCATGGCCGCCGAGCGCGAGCTGCCGATCATCCGGCGCATCGCGGTGGGCTCGCTGCGCAACAAGCTCCTCTTCATCCTCCCCGCCGCCCTGCTCCTCAGCCAGTTCCTGCCGTGGCTGCTCTCGCCGATCCTGATGCTGGGCGGCACCTACCTCTGCTTCGAGGGCGCCGAGAAGGTCTGGGAGCGGCTCCGCGGCCACAGCGAGCACGAGCTCGCCGCCGAGGTGGGACCGGACGCCGAGGAGAAGATGGTCTCGAGCGCGATCCGCACCGACTTCATCCTCTCCGCCGAGATCATGGTGATCGCGCTCAACGAGGTCACCGACGCCTCCTTCGTGCCGCGGGCGATCATCCTGGCCGTGGTCGCGGTCGCCATCACCGTGCTGGTCTACGGCGTCGTCGCGCTGATCGTGAAGATGGACGACGTCGGGCTGCTGCTCGCGCAGCGGCCCAAGGCGCTGGCGCAGCGGGTCGGCCGCGGCCTCGTCGACGCGATGCCGCGGCTGCTGGCCGTCATCTCCGTCGTGGGCGTCGCCGCGATGCTCTGGGTCGGTGGCCACATCCTGCTCGTCGGTGCCGACGACCTCGGCTGGCACGCGCCCTACAAGCACGTCCACCACTGGGAGCAACGCGTCCACGAGGCGGTCAGCGGAGTCGGTGCCGCGCTGGGCTGGCTGCTCAACACCGTGGTCTCCGCGGCCATCGGTGCGGTCGTCGGTGCGGTCGTCGTGGCGGCCATGCACCTGCTGCCGAAGCGGGGGCCGCAGGCCGCGCACTGACGGTCGCGGGGCCGGCGCGAGGATTCCTCCTTCGGGCGGCCCCCGTCCTAGGCTTTCGGTGTCCGCGTGGGGAGATCCCCACTACGCGCAGATGCGCGGCGCAGACCTGACTCCACCGTTCCCAGGAGATTTGCTGATGGACTTCAAGGTCGCCGACCTCAGCCTGGCCGACTACGGCCGCACCGAGATCACCCTCGCCGAGCACGAGATGCCCGGCCTGATGGCGATGCGCGAGCGCTACGGCGACTCGAAGCCGCTCGCCGGCGCCCGCATCGCCGGGTCGCTGCACATGACGATCCAGACCGCCGTCCTCATCGAGACGCTGGTCGCGCTCGGCGCCGAGGTCCGCTGGGCCTCGTGCAACATCTTCTCCACCCAGGACCACGCCGCCGCCGCGGTCGCGGTCGGTCCGAACGGCACCGTCGACGCCCCAGCCGGCGTCCCGGTCTTCGCCTGGAAGGGCGAGACGCTGGAGGAGTACTGGTGGTGCACCCAGCAGATCCTGATGTGGCCCGAGGGCAAGTTCGCGAACATGATCCTCGACGACGGTGGCGACGCGACCCTGCTCGTGCACCTCGGTGTCGAGATGGAGAAGACCGGCGTCGCCCCCGACCCGGCGTCCGCGAAGAGCCACGAGCAGAGGGTCATCTACGACGTGCTCAACGCCTCCCTGGCCGAGACCAAGGAGCGCTGGACGGCGATCGCCGGTGAGATCAAGGGCGTCACCGAGGAGACCACCACCGGCGTGCTGCGTCTCTACGACATGATGAAGGAGGGCTCGCTGCTCTTCCCCGCCATCAACGTCAACGACTCGGTCACCAAGTCGAAGTTCGACAACAAGTACGGCTGCCGCCACTCGCTCATCGACGGCATCAACCGGGCCACCGACGTCCTGATCGGCGGCAAGGTCGCGGTCGTGTGCGGCTACGGCGATGTCGGCAAGGGCTGCGCCGAGTCGCTCCGCGGCCAGGGCGCCCGCGTCATCGTCACCGAGATCGACCCCATCTGCGCGCTCCAGGCGGCGATGGACGGCTACCAGGTCGACACCCTCGACAACGTGCTCGAGGTCGCCGACATCATCATCACGGCGACCGGCAACAAGGACGTCGTCTCGGTCGACCAGATGAAGCGGATGAAGCACAACGCGATCCTGGGCAACATCGGCCACTTCGACAACGAGATCGACATGGCCGGCCTCGAGGCCGACGGCGTCGCGACCCGCAAGAACGTCAAGCCGCAGGTCGACGTCTGGACCTTCGATGGCGGCAACGCGATCATCGTCCTCTCCGAGGGCCGGCTGATGAACCTCGGCAACGCGACCGGCCACCCGTCGTTCGTGATGTCGAACTCCTTCACCAACCAGGTGCTCGCCCAGATCGAGATCTTCACCAAGCCCGAGGACTACCCCGTCGGCGTCTACGTGCTGCCCAAGCACCTCGACGAGGAGGTCGCTCGGCTGCACCTCGACGCGCTCGGCGTGAAGCTGACCCAGCTGTCCGAGGAGCAGGCCAAGTACCTCGGCGTCGCGGTCGAGGGTCCCTACAAGTCGGACCACTACCGCTACTGATTGCAGCCTGTACGACGGCAACCCGGGCAGCGCACGTTCGCTGCCCGGGTTTCTGTTTGCCTGGGTCGCGGCGGGTGCCGCGTACGTCGCTTGCCGGCGGCCGCGCGGGTATCAGACCGGCACCCGCCGTCAAGGATCGCCTTCGGCGCCCGCTGCGCGGCGCCCTTCGGGCGTCCTTGACCGCGGGTCCCGGCCGGTCTGATACCCGCGCGCATACGGCGGGCTCCGCCCGCCGCCGCATGCGCGGCCGCCTCCCCGCCCGGGTAGCGGTGACCCCTCAACGTCGTGGACGCCGAAGCTGGTTGACGACCCACCGCCACGCCGCGTGTCCTCGCCGACACGCCCAAGCGGGGTTACTGGTCAACCCCTCGACGCAGCTCACTGGTTGAGGGTCACCGCCGCCCCGCCGCCGTCGGAATCCCAGGTTAACCTGGGATCCCTGCACTTCTGGGGCGTTGCAACACCCAAGAAGTGCAGGGTTTGCCCCAGAAGTGGTGCCCTGGTGGTCCGGGTGGGCGCGCGGGCACCGGCAAGCGAGGAAGACGACGCGAGTCGGAGGCCGGGGCGGCCCACGGATACGTCAGAGCAGCCACAAGCTTTCCTTCCCCGCTGCCTTGGTCCGAGAGAGTTTGTGACGGGTCACCGCGCGCACGCTTGCGTCTTCGGCGCCCGTCGTGTGCCGGTGAGGCACACTTGCGGCATGGCTGAGCACGCCGCAGGGGCGATGGACCTCGCCACCAAGGGTCGGGTCCTGGTGGTCGACGACGACGCGTCGTTGGCCGAGATGCTCACGATCGTGCTGCGGCAGGAGGGTTTCGACGGTCGTGTCGTCACCCGCGGGGACCTCGCGATGGAGGCCTTCCACGACTACCGGCCCGACGTCGTCCTGCTCGACCTGATGCTGCCCGGCAAGGACGGCATCGACGTGTGCCGGGAGATCCGCGCCGAGTCCGGCGTGCCGATCGTGATGCTGACCGCCAAGGGCGACACCGTCGACGTCGTGGTCGGGCTGGAGTCGGGCGCCGACGACTACGTCGTCAAGCCGTTCAAGCCCAAGGAGCTGGTGGCCCGGATCCGCGCGCGCGTACGACGCAACGACCGTGCGGCTCAGGAGTCGCTCGTCATCGGCGACCTCTCCATCGACGTGGCCGGTCACTCCGTGACCCGGCACGGCGCGCCCATCAACCTGACGCCGCTCGAGTTCGACCTGCTGGTGTGCCTGGCCCGCAAGCCCTGGCAGGTCTTCACCCGTGAGGTGCTGCTCGAGCAGGTCTGGGGCTACCGCCACGCCGCCGACACGCGGCTGGTCAACGTGCACGTGCAGCGGCTGCGTTCGAAGGTCGAGCACGACCCCGAGAACCCGGAGATCGTGGTCACCGTGCGGGGTGTCGGCTACAAGGCCGGCACGGCCTGACGGGAGCTGGCATGCTCCGCGCCCGCGCACCTCGAGGCCCGCGCGCTCGGCCCGGTGAGGGGCCGCGGCGTCGTGTTCCCGGAGCGCTGCGTCGAGGGCTGACCTTCTGGCGCCGCTCGATCCAGGCCCGGGTGGTGGCCAGCACGGTGATCCTCACCGCCGTCGTCATCGCCGTGGTCGGTTGGCTGCTGCTGCAGCAGACTCGCGACGGGCTGCTCGACAACCGGGTCAAGGCGGTGACCGCCGAGGTCGCCGATGAGGTGCAGGAGGCCAACACCAGGCTCACCTCGGCCTCCGGCCAGGACGTCGACCCCTCGGTGCAGCGCAGCGACCTGACCGAGCTGATCATCGCGCGTGGCGCGACGCGGGGGTACGGCGTCGTCGTCGCCGGGCCGGCCGAGGAGGGGGTGCGGATCGCGGCCGGCGGCACCGTGCGCAGCAGCCACTTCGCGGCCACCAGCGTGCCGGTCTCCCTGGAGCGGCACTTCGACAAGCCGGACGCCGCCATGGCCTGGGCCTACACCTCTATCGTCCACACCGACAACGAGGACCAGGTGGTCGGTCACGAGCCCGGCATCGCGGTGGGTGCGCAGGTGCACCTGCCGGCGGACGGGAGCACCTACACGATCTACTTCCTGTTCCCACTCGAGGAGCAGGCGAACACGATGAGCCTGGTCGTCCGTGCGCTGCTGACGGCCGGGACCCTGATGCTGGTGCTCGTGGCCGGGGTGAGCTGGCTGGTCACGCGGCAGGTCGTGACGCCGGTGCGGATGGCGCGCCGGGTGGCGGAGCGGCTCGCGTCGGGCCGGCTGCAGGAGCGGTTGCGGGTCTCGGGTGACGACGACCTCGCGCGGCTCGCCACGTCGTTCAACCAGATGGCCTCCAACCTGCAGCGCCAGATCCGGCAGCTCGAGGAGCTGAGCCGGGTGCAGCGGCGGTTCGTGGCCGACGTCTCCCACGAGCTGCGCACGCCGCTGACCACGGTCCGGATGGCCGGCGACGTGCTCCACGACGCCCGGCGCGACTTCGACCCCGCCACGGGTCGCGCCGCCGAGCTGCTGCAGAAGGAGCTGGACCGGTTCGAGACGCTGCTCGTCGACCTGCTCGAGATCAGCCGGTTCGACGCCGGTGCCGCCGTGCTCGAGACCGACGACGTCAACCTCATCGACGTGGCCCACCGTGTCGTCGACACGACGCGCGCCCTGGCCGAGCAGCGCCGGGTGCGGCTCGAGGTCGACGCTCCCGATCATCCCTGCCTGGCCGAGGCCGACGTACGCCGCGTGGAGCGGATCGTGCGCAACCTGGTCACCAACGCCATCGACCACGCCCACCCGGACGGGGACCGCAGCGGCATCGCGCGGGTGGTGATCCGGGTGGCGGGGGACGACCAGGCCGCCGCGATCGCGGTCCGCGACTTCGGCGTGGGGCTGGCGCCGGGGGAGTCGGCGATGGTCTTCAACCGGTTCTGGAGGGCCGACCCGGCGCGGGCCCGCACCAGTGGCGGCACCGGCCTAGGCCTGTCGATCTCCATGGAGGACACCCATCTGCACGGTGGCTGGCTGCAGGCCTGGGGCCGGCCCGGCGAGGGCTCGCAGTTCCGGCTAACCCTGCCGCGCCGCGTCGGTGGGTCGCTGCGGCAGAGCCCCCTGCCGCTCGTACCCGAGGACGCTCCGGAGCCGGTCCGGTGACCCGCCGGGGTGCGGCCGTCGCGGCCATCGTGTGCCTCGCGCTCGCCGGGTGCGGCGTGAGCATGCCCCACAGCGGACCGGTGCACGAGACGAAGAGTGGGGGACGGAGTGAGGAGGACCTGCCGGCGAGCATCAGCCCGCCGGGTCCCAAGAAGGGCGACACCCCCGAGGACATCGTGCGGGGGTTCCTCTACGCGATGCAGGCGACCCCGCCGATCAAGACGTCGGTGGCCCGCGAGTTCCTGACCAAGGAGGCCAACGCCTCCTGGCAGCCCAGCGGCATGGTCGTCTACAGCACCTACACGACACAGCGAGGCAGCCAGGAGATCACGGCCCAGCTGAGCGACGCCGAGGAGACCGATGCCCGCGGCACCTGGCTGGGCTCGGCGTCGGCGGAGGACTCGACGGTCCGGTTCCAGCTGATTCTCGAGGATCACGAGTGGCGCATCGCCGCGCCGCCGTCGCACCTCCTGGTGCCGGCGACGTGGTTCGGCCAGCGGTTCCGGCAGGTCTCGCTCTACTTCTTCGACCCTTCGGCGCAGATCCTGGTGCCCGAGCCCGTCTTCGTGCCCCGCGGCGGCCAGTTCGCCTCGGCCCTGGTCTCCGGGCTGCTGCAGGACCCCCCGACCGGGCTGACCGAGCAGAGCTACCTACCGCACGGGCTGCGCTCGGTGGTGTCGGTCCCGGTCTCGGGTGGGATCGCGCGGATCGACCTCAACAGTGACACCGGTGATGCGCTGCTGCCCACATCCGACCAGTCCGAGCTGATGGTCTCCCAGCTCGCCTGGACCCTCGGTCAGGACCCGGCCATCTCGGGGTTCCGGGTCAGCATCGACGCTCGCCCGGTGCAGATCGGGGGAGAGACGCAGTTCGGCACCGACCACGGTCACGAGTACGCGCCGTACTTCGCCGGTTCGAGCACCCAGCTCTACGGCCTGGACAACGGCAAGATGGTCGGCGGCAGCCTGCAGAACCTCGAGACCGTGACCGGTCCCTTCGGCGCGGGCGTCTACAGCCTCCGCGCCGTCTCGCCGGACCTGCGAGCCGAGAACGTCGCGGGGGTCTCGACCACGGGCACGAAGCTGTGGCTTGCGCCGGTCAAGGACACCGGCGTGCCGCCCACGACCCTGATCAACGCGGGGGAGGACCTGCTGCGGCCGGTGTGGGACTTCAGTGGGCGGCTCTGGGAGATCGACCGGAGCGCCACCGGGGCCACGGTCTCCTACCTGCGCGACGACACGATGCGCACCATCGACGTGCCGGGCGTCACCGGCCAGGACGTGAAGGCCTTCCTGGTCTCCCGCGACGGGTCGAGACTGGTCGCGGTGGTGCACCGCGGCGAGGGGAACGACGCGATCGTGTCCAGCCGGATCCTCACCCGCGGTGACGGCCAGGTGAGGCACGCGCTGCCGGCCACCGACATCAGCGACCCCACCGACCCTGGCACGATCCGCGACATCGCCTGGCGGACCCCCACCAGCCTCGTCGTCCTGCACCCGCTGAGCCGCGAGCTGTCCCAGGTGCGCAGTCTCTCGGTCAACGGCACGGCGGACGCGTTCCCGGTGACCATCCCCGACGACGTCGTGGGCCTGGCCGGCACCCCGGTCGACGGTGAGCCGACCTACGCCTTCATCAGGTCCGAGGCTGCCGACGGGGTGCCGGCTCGCGCGGCGCTGCGTGACCTCGCCGGGTCCACGGTCGACGAGATCGAGCTCGATCCCGGGGTGACCATGCTGTCCTACGTGAGCTGAGCCAGGCTCAGCGGGTTCGCACCTCCAGCAGGAGTGCACAGCTGCGTGGTCGGGGCGCGCCGTCCACAGGGTGCGGCGCGCGAAACGGTGAACGTCGCGCCCGGCGGGTCGAATGGCTCCATGTCCGAGACCGTCCGCGACGGAGCGCTCGACCTGTTGCTCGGCGGTGTCTGCGTCGGGTGCCGCCGCCCTGGCCGGCTGTTGTGCGCTGACTGCCTGGCCGACCTCCCGGGTGACGCGGCGCCCGCTTGGCCCACGCCGACGCCCGCGGGCCTGGTCGAGCCATGGGCGGCCGCGGCCTACGCCGGCACCGTGCGGGCGATGGTGCTCGGCCTCAAGGAGCGGGGGCTGCTCGGGCTGGCGGCCCCGCTGGCGCTGCTGCTCGCCGGCGCGGTGGGCTCCGAGCTGCCGGCCGGCGGTCCGCTGGTGCTGGTGCCCGTCCCGTCGCGCCCGGCGACTGTCCGGGCGCGCGGCCACGACCCCACCCACACGATCACCGTGCGGGCGGCGCGACACCTCGCCAGGGCGGGGCACGACGTCGAGGTACGCCGCCTGCTCCGCCAGCGGCGCGGCGTCGCCGACCAGGCCGGTCTCGACGCAGCCGCCCGGGCCGCCAACCTCTCTGGTTCGATGCGGACGCGCGAGTCCGTCGTACGCCTGGCCCGGCTCCGGCAGCGGCCGGCGCGCCTGGTCGTCTGCGACGACGTGCTGACGACGGGCTCGACGGTCCGCGAGGCCCAGCGCGCCCTCGAGGACGCTGGTCTGGACGTCGTCAGGGTCGCCACGGTGGCCGCGACGCCTCGCCGCCGCCCGGATGCCGATCGGCACGGGTCCGCGCGGCTGTGGTCTTCCTGAAAGAGCCGCAAGTCCCTTCCGTGCGCACCTGCGGCCGACTAACGTCTTTGTATGGAGTCCACCCGAGGACGCAGAGCCCGGGGGATCTCCCGGGCTGTTTTCGTTCTTGGGTCGACTGGGCACCACTCGTGCCCCACCTGACCAACCGAACAGGACAAACGCCTACACGGGAGGTTCATATGGACGTCGTCGTCACTGGCCGGCACTGCGAGATCAGCGACCGCTATCGCGGTCACGTCGAGGAGAAGCTGGCCCGGCTCGAGAAGCACGACCACCGCATCATGCGGGTACAGGTCGAGGTCGACTCGGAGGCCAACCCGCGACAGCGCGACCGGGCGGTCCGACTCGAGCTCACGGCGTTCTCGAAGGGCCCGGTGATCCGCGCCGAGGCTGTGGCAGCCGACAAGATGGCGGCGCTCGACCTGGCACTCGACAAGATGGCGGCCCAGATGCGGCGTGCCGCCGACCGGCGCCGGATCCACCGTGGGCGGCACACTCCGGTCTCGGTCGGCCAGTCGCTCGCCGAGGTGGACACCGAGGAGGAGCCGACGACCGACGAGGTCCACGAGCGGCAGGTGGGCCCGATCGCCGTGACCGGTGACGGCCCCTTGGTGGTGCGGGAGAAGACCCACTCGGCGACCCCGATGACCCTGGACCAGGCGCTCTACGAGATGGAGCTGGTCGGCCACGACTTCTACCTGTTCGTCGACAAGGAGAACGACCGGCCCTCGGTCGTCTACCGGCGCCGCGGCTACGACTACGGCGTCATCTCCCTCGATATGAGCTGACCGGCGCCTCCGGGCGGCGGCGGCCTGCCCGAGGGTCCCGGCACCACCCGGGTTGGCCCATTTGGGCCACCCGCCCGAGCGTCGGTATGCCCCGTCCGTGCCCGACATACCCCCCAGTCGTGTCATGATTCGTTGGTGGTGGAGACCAAGCACGGGGAGCCTGAACCGATTCGGGTTCTGGTTGTAGACGACCAGGAGCTGTTCCGACGAGGGCTGACGATGCTGCTCGCCGCGGAGCCGGGGGTCGAGGTCGTGGGTGAGGCCGGCGACGGCCTCGAGGGCACCAGCCTGGCAGCGACCGCCGCGCCCGACGTCGTACTCCTCGACATCCGGATGCCGAAGCGCTCCGGGATCGAGGCATGCCTGGCGATCAAGGAAGCGGTCCCGTCGGCCAAGATCATCATCCTCACCGTCTCCGACGAGGAGGCCGACCTCTACGAGGCCGTCAAGAGCGGCGCGTCCGGCTACCTGCTCAAGGACTCCTCGATCGAGGAGGTCGCCCAGGCCATCCGGGTGGTCGCCGACGGCCAGTCGCTGATCAGCCCGTCGATGGCGGTCAAGCTGATCGACGAGTTCAAGCAGATGTCGCGCCCCGAGCGTGAGCACGTCCCCGGGCTGCGGCTCACCGACCGCGAGCTCGAGGTGCTCCGGCTGGTGGCCAAGGGGATGAACAACCGGGAGATCGCCCGCGACCTGTTCATCTCCGAGAACACGGTCAAGAACCACGTCCGGAACATCCTCGAGAAGCTGCAGCTGCACTCGCGGATGGAAGCGGTCATGTACGCCGTCAAAGAGAAGTTGCTCGATCTGCCGTAGTTCGACCCGCTGGGACCGGTCCGGCGTGCCGCTTGCCGGTCGCTGAGAACGTCAGCACGGTGTTGGATACCCCCGCGAGCTTCGGCCTGGATGTCCCCGACGACGTTCGCTGCGCTCACATTCCCGCCGCTGCTCGCTGCGCTCGCGCGGCGGGAGTCGTCGGGGCCACCAGGCCGATCGCGGGGCGCCTCGCTGCGCTCGGAAGAACCGGGTCGCTGCGCTCCCATCCTGGGGTTGGCGACCTGGGGTTGGCGACCTGGGGTTGGCGACCTGGGGTGAAGCGACGCTCCCAACTGAGGTTCAGTCATGGGTTGGTGGATGGGAGCGAAGCGACCCGGTCTTTGCGGGCGAAGCCCGCGCGCCCCGCGATCGGCCCCCGGGCCGTGGCGACTGCGCCGAAGCGAGCGCAGCGAGCCAGGCGCCTGCGAGCGCAGCGAGCGTCGCCACGGGCTGGGGGCCGAAGCTCGCGGGGGTAGACAACACCGCGACTGACTCCTGGAGACCGGCAAGCAGGACGCTCTCGTGTCGGGGCATTGGCAAGCGGCGAAAGGGCTGTCGGCAGGCTCTGGTTGAGTTCAGCCCGTGGTCGACCACCTCAGCCAGAAGCAAGCGAGAAGGATCGCACTCGCCGCCCAGGGGTTCCTCGACCCGCGGCACACGACGCCGACGATGCGCACCTTCGCGCGGACGCTGGAGCGCACCGGCGTCCTGCAGGTCGACTCCGTGAACGTGCTCCAGCGGGCGCACTACATGCCGCTGTTCTCCCGGATGGGCCCCTACGACACGACGATGCTGACCCGGGCGGCCGAGAAGCGGCCCCGTCGGCTGGTCGAGTACTGGGCGCACGTCCAGGCGTTGATGCCGGTGGAGCTGTGGCCGGTGATGCAGCACCGGATGGCGTCCTACCGCGCCCAGAAGGGCAAGTGGTGGCAGGACGTCGACGACGATCTCGCCAAGCAGCTCCTCGCCGAGGTCTCGGTGCGCGGGGCCAGCACCGCCCGCGACCTCGACGACGGGGCTCCGCGCGACAAGGTGCACTGGGGCTGGAACTGGTCGGAGGCCAAGAAGGCCCTCGACTACCTCTACATGTGCGGCGACCTGGCGGTGGCCGGCCGCAACAGCCAGTTCGAGGTGATCTACGACGTGCCGGAGCGCGTGATCCCGGCCGACGTGCTCGCGCTGCCCACGCCCACCGAGGAGGAGGCCGGCCTCGAGCTCGTACGCCGCGCGGCCCGCTCCCACGGCGTCACCACGCTCCGCTGCCTGGCCGACTACTACCGCATGAAGTCCGAGGCGGCGCGGCCGGCGGTAGAGGTCCTGGTCGAGGAGGGCGAGCTCGTGCCAGTGCGGATCGAGGGCTGGAGTCGGCAGGCGTACCTGCACCGCGACGCACGGCGGCCCCGCAAGGTCGAGGCGCGCGCGTTCCTGAGCCCCTTCGACCCCGTCGTCTGGCTCCGCGAGCGCACCGAGAAGCTCTTCGACTTCCACTACCGCATCGAGATCTACACCCCGGCGCACAAGCGCGTGCACGGCTACTACGTGCTGCCGTTCCTGCTCCGCGACGAGATCGTGGCACGGGTCGACCTCAAGGCCGACCGCAAGGAGGGCCGGCTGATAGTGAAGTCCGCGTGGGCCGAGGACGGCGCCCCGGAGGACACCGCCGACGAGCTCTCGGCCGAGCTCCGTCAGCTCGCCGGGTGGCTGGGCCTGGGGGACATCACCGTGGAGCCGCGGGGTGACCTGGCGCCGATGCTGCGGCCCTGAGACTCCGGACCCCGGCCTGCCCGGCCGTCGCGAGGAACGGTCCTGACCCGTCGCCCGTTACGATGAATGACGGCGCCGCAGCGCCGCGCGTGCGCCTGATCGCGCCGCCGCTCCAATGCCGCAAGCCACCGACCCAGGAGTCATCGCACCGTGCCTGTCATCCTCGACAAGATCCTCCGCATCGGCGAGGGAAAGATCCTGCGTCAGCTCGAAGTCATCTCCAAGGCCGTGAACGCGATCGAGGACGACTTCGTCGCGATGAGCGACGCGGAGCTCCAGGCCATGACCGGCGAGTTCAAGGAGCGGCTGGCCAAGGGCGAGAGTCTCGACGACCTGATGCCCGAGGCGTTCGCGACCGTCCGCGAGGCCGCCCGCAGGGTCCTCGGCCAGCGCCACTTCGACGTCCAGGTCATGGGCGGCGCGGCGCTGCACCTCGGCAACATCGCCGAGATGAAGACCGGTGAGGGCAAGACGCTGGTCTCGACCCTGCCGGCCTACCTCAACGCGCTCGAGGGCAAGGGCGTCCACGTCGTCACGGTCAACGACTACCTGGCCAAGTTCCAGTCCGAGTGGATGGGCCGGGTGCACCACTTCCTCGGGCTGAGCGTCGGCGTGATCCTGCCGGAGATGCGCCCCGACGAGCGGCGCGTGGCCTACGCCTGCGACATCACCTACGGCACCAACAACGAGCTCGGCTTCGACTACCTGCGCGACAACATGGCCGGCTCGATCGAGGAGTGCGTCCAGCGCGGCCACAACTTCGCCGTGGTCGACGAGGTCGACTCGATCCTCATCGACGAGGCTCGGACTCCGCTGATCATCAGCGGCCCGACCCAGGACGAGGTGAAGTGGTACGACGAGTTCGCGAAGGTCGCCGCCAAGCTCCAGCGCGACGTCGACTACGAGGTCGACGAGAAGAAGCGGACCATCTCCGTCCTCGAGCCAGGGATCACCAAGGTCGAGGACCACCTCGGCATCGACAACCTCTACGAGTCGGTCAACACCCCGCTGATCTCGTTCATGCACAACTCGATCAAGGCCAAGGAGCTGTTCCACAACGACAAGGAGTACGTCGTCATGGACGGCGAGGTGCTCATCGTCGACGAGCACACCGGCCGGATGCTGGCCGGGCGCCGCTACAACGACGGCCTGCACCAGGCGATCGAGGCCAAGGAGGGTGTCCAGGTCCGTGAGGAGTACCAGACCCTGGCCACGGTCACCCTGCAGAACTACTTCCGCCTCTACGACAAGCTCTCCGGGATGACCGGCACGGCGATGACCGAGGCATCGGAGTTCGACAAGATCTACAAGCTGGGCGTCGTCCCGATCCCGACCAACAAGCCGATGCAGCGCATCGACAACCCCGACCTCGTCTACCGCACCGAGGAGGCGAAGTACGACGCGGTCGTCGAGGACATCCGGGCGCGTCACGAGAAGGGGCAGCCGATCCTGGTCGGCACCGTCTCGGTCGAGAAGTCCGAGCACCTCTCCCAGAAGCTGAAGAAGATCGGCATCCCCCACTCGGTCCTCAACGCCAAGCAGCACGCCGACGAGGCCAAGGTGGTCGCGGTCGCCGGCCACAGGGGCGCGGTCACGGTCGCCACCAACATGGCCGGCCGAGGCACCGACATCATGCTCGGCGGCTCGGTGGAGTTCCTCGCCGACCAGCAGCTTCGCGAGCGCGGCCTCGACCCCGTCGAGTCCCCCGAGGAGTACGAGGCCGCCTGGCCCGCGACGCTGGAGAAGGTCAAGGAGCAGGTCGCCCGCGACCACGACGAGGTCAAGGAGCTCGGCGGCCTCTACGTCGTCGGCACCGAGCGGCACGAGTCGCGGCGTATCGACAACCAGCTGCGCGGCCGCTCCGGTCGGCAGGGCGACCCGGGCGAGTCCCGGTTCTACCTGTCGCTGCAGGACGAGCTGATGCGGCTGTTCAAGTCCGACTGGGTCGACCGGGTGCTCCAGGTCCTCAAGATCCCCGACGACGTCCCGATCGAGAACAAGCGGGTCACCAACGCGATCGCCAACGCCCAGGGCCAGGTCGAGTCGCAGAACTTCGAGTCGCGCAAGAACGTCTTGAAGTACGACGACGTGATGGACCGCCAGCGCAAGGTGATCTACAGCGAACGGCGCGAGGTGCTCGAGGGCGCCGACATCGAGGAGCAGGTCCGCACCTTCATCGACGACGTCGTGACCGGCGTCGTCACGGCCGCGACCCAGGAGTTCCCGGAGGAGTGGGACCTCGAGCAGCTGTGGACCGACCTCAAGCAGATCTGGCCGGTGTCGCTGGACCTCAAGCGGCTCGAGGAGGAGGCCGGCGGCGCCGCGAACATCGACCGCGACCACCTCATCGAGGAGCTGCAGAAGGACGCGCAGGCTGCCTACGACCTCCGCGAGGAGGAGGTCGGCGAGGAGGTGATGCGCGAGCTGGAGCGGCGGGTGCTGCTCTCGGTCCTCGACCGCAAGTGGCGCGAGCACCTCTACGAGATGGACTACCTGCGCGAGGGCATCTACCTGCGTGCCTACTCCCAGCGCGACCCGCTGGTGGAGTACCAGCGCGAGGGCTTCGAGATGTTCGCCGCGATGATGGACAGCATCAAGGAGGAGTCGGTCGGCTTCCTGTTCAACCTCGAGGTCTCCGTCGACGACGCTGACGACGATGGCGAGCTCGATGCCGACGAGCTCGAGATCGAGGAGCCGATGCGCCGGGTGATCCCGGACATCCCGCCTCGCGCGGACGACGACGCGGTCTCCGCGGACGACCCCCTGGTCGCCTCGGGCCCGGCCGAGCAGCCCAACGAGGAGCTCGAGTCGCCCGCCGCGGCGTTCGTGCGCAGCCCGCAGATCCGCGCCAAGGGGCTTCAGCCGGCCAAGCAGCCGCAGCGCCTGTCCTACTCCGCCCCGACCGAGGGCGGCGAGGCGGAGGTCAAGGGCACCACGGTCACCGCCGACGACGACCCGTTCGCGAAGGTGGGCCGCAACGCGCAGTGTCCGTGTGGCTCGGGCAAGAAGTACAAGCTCTGCCACGGGCGGCCCGGTGGCCCCACCGGGCTGACGGCACGCGCCGCGGGCGGCTAAGGACCCGACCTGGCGGCTCGAGACCGTCAAGTGACCCTTCCGTGTCCGTCCTGTGACCGCGGGGAGCTAGCGTCCGACGCCTCGGACGGTGGGAGGGGAGCTCGGCTGTGTGGAGCAGGGTGCGCCACCGCCGTCTCCAAGCGGTGGCGCTGGTCTCCCTGGCGGCGCTGCTGACCACCAGCCTCTGCCTCGGGCCCCTCTACCAGCGAGCGATGGAGCAGGCGCTGGCCGGCTCGTCGCTGGCCGCCGCGACACCGCAGCAGCGCGCGGTGTCGCTCACCTCCACCGCACTCAGCCGCTCGGAGCTCGAGGGCGACCTGCCGGAAGAGCTCGCGCCGGTCGCCGGCGACCCGGTCCACTCCTCGTTCGTCCCGGTCAAGGTCACCGACGCCGACGGGCCCGTCGTGGCGACCCGGCTCTACACCGTCGACGACGCCTGCGCTCGCCTCGAGGTCGTGGCGGGCTCCTGTCCCGAGCAGGCAGGCCAGGCCATGGTGAGCAAGGCCGACGCGGCCGCCAACGGATGGGCCGTCGGCAGCGCGGTCACGGCGACCGAGCGGCTCCCGCCACCGCTCCTGAGTGAGGCCCCCGGCGCCGGCACCATCACGGTGGTGGGGGTCTACGACCCGCCGAGCGATCTCAGCTGGCTCGGCGCCCCCCTGGTCGGCCGCGCCGGCACCCTGCAGGACGAGGTCGGGCTCATCACCGACGACTGGATCGTTGCTGCCGCGACGGTCGAAGGACCGGGCCAGCCGGGCCAGTGGCTGGCTCCCAGCGAGACCGTGTCGTGGCCGATGCCTGGCCTGGACGTCGATGGGCTGGTCCGGGTCGGACCCGCGGTCGCGGCCCTGAGGAGCCAGACCCTCGGCGCCGGAGCTCCGGTCCGGGTGGACTCGGACCTGGCCGGCATCGCCGAGCGCGTGGCGAAGGGCCGCGACGAGGGTCGCACCACGGTCGTCGTGCTCGTCTCGCAGCTGCTGGTCCTCGTCGCAGTCGTGCTCTGGATGGTGCTCGTCGCCGCCACCGACGACCGGCGCGCCGAGCTGGCGCTCGCGCGGCTGCGTGGTCGGGGTCGCCGCGGCGCCGCGGCCTACCTGCTCTCCGAGCTGGTGCCGCTCACCCTCCTCGGAGTGGTGGCCGGGGTGCTGGTCGCCCCGTTCGCGATGACCCTGGTCGCCCGGGTCGTGTTCCCGGTGGCCGTGCCGCGCGAGCTGCCGGACGGCTTCCTGCTGGCCGCCCTCGGCTCAGCGGTCTCGGTGCTGCTAGTCGTCCTCGCGGCCGCCCGGCGTGCCGTCCGGGAGCCGGTCGACTCGCTGCTGCGGGCCGTGCCGGCCCGCCACACCGCGGCCACCGGAGCCGCCGAGGCGACGCTCATCGTCTTCTCCCTCACCGCCGTCGTCGCCCTGGCGACGGGCGCGCTGGCGGGCCCGCTGGCCACCTTGGCGCCCACGCTGCTGGCCGTCGCGGTCGGCCTGCTGCTGGGCCGCGCCCTGACGCCGCTCACCCGGCTGGTCGCCGAGCGGCTGCTCCGCAGCGGGCGTGCGGTCGCGGCGGCGGGCATCGTCAGCGCCGTACGCCGACCCTCGGCGCGGCGCATCCTGGTGATGGTGGTCGTTGCGAGCGCCCTGCTGGTCTTCTGCGTCGACGCGCTGGTCACCGGTCAGCACAACCGGGAGAACGCCGCGGAGCAGGCCAACGGCGCGCGCTATGTGCTGGTGGTCCAGCCGACGACGTTGCAACCCGTCGTCGACGCGGTCGCAGCGGCGGATCCGAGCCACGGGCACCTGAGCACCGTCGTCACCACCTCCAGCGCCTCGGGTGGGTCCGAGGGGCCGACGGTGGCGGTCGAGCCCAGCGCGTTCCGGCGGCTTGCCTACTTCCCTCTCTCGCCACCCCGGGCCGATGACTGGGAGGCCATCCGGGCCCCGGGTGTCGAGCCGCTGCGGCTGCAGGGAGCGACCCTGGCGGGGGCTATGCAGGCCTCCAACATCCAGATTCGCGGCCCGTCCCGGCGCTACCAGGACGTCCAGGCGCTGCTGCAGGTGCAGGACCAGGCGGGCGACACCCAGACCGTGCAGCTGGCGACGATCCCGAGGTCCGACGGCTCGGTGGCGTTCTCGGTCGACGTCCCCTGCGCCGACGGCTGCGTCGTCACCGGGCTCGGCGTGACCACGCCCCCCTCGCTGGAGCTGACCGGCAGCGTCGTCTTCACCGAGCTGACCGTGGACGGGCAACCGTTCAGCCTCGGGCGGCCCGGGGACTACCGCCGGACCGTCGGTGACGCGGACGCCGGGTCGGTCGTCCCCGCCGCCGACCCGGCAGGCAACGTCGGCGAGACGATCAGCAGCACCGGAGCCGCCCCGCCGATCATGTTCCACGCATGGGTGCCCCAGCCGGTGCCGGCGCTGGTCACCACCTCGGTCGACAAGCAGTTCGAGGCCCCGGGCCTCTCGGACGTCATCGCGATGAGTCGTGCGGGCCGGATCCCGAGGGTGCCCGGCGCCCCGCCGGGGGCGCGGGTCGTCGACGTGACCGGTCTGGTGCGCCGCCCGGACGCGGGGATCTCCAACGACTCGGTCGAGGTCTGGTCCGACGATGCCCGGGCGGTCGCGAAGGTGCGGGCCACGCTCGCCGACCGGCGCGTGGTCGTGGGCGAGCTCACCACCGTCGACGACGTGCGGGCCGAGCTGGACGCCTCTCCCGCCGCCTGGAGCCTCGCGCTGTCCGTGCTGGTCGGGGCGGTCGCGCTCCTGGTCGCGATGCTGGTGATGATCGTGGCGACCGCCACGACCTGGCGCTCGCGGGCCACCGACCTCGCCGCGCTGCGGATGGCCGGGCTGCCGGGCCGCTCGCTGCGGCGGATGGAGCTCCTGGGTCAGCTCCCGGTCGTCGTCGTGGGTGCCGTGGCCGGGGCGGGCTGCGGGATGGTCGCCGCCGTCATGGCGCTGCCCGATGTCCGCCAGTTCACCGACACGCCGGCCGTGGACACCACCGACTTCAGCACGCCGTGGGCGACGGTCCTCGTGGCGGCAGCGGTCGCGCTGCTGCTGCTCACCGCACTCGCGGTCGCCACCTCGCGGTGGACCGCGAGGCGCGCGCCGCTGAGCCGGATCCGGGAGGTCGTGTGAACACCCCACGAAAGCGCTCGGAGGGGGCGCTGCGCGCGGGTGCCGACCGCTTCCGCGGGGACCCCGAAAGGCCATGACGACCGAGCTGGTGCTGACACCGACGGCCACCGCCCCGCGTGGCCTGGCCGTGCGCACCCGCGGCCTGGTGCACGTCTACCGCGGCGAGGGCCGCGACGTGGCCGCGCTCTCCGGTGTCGACCTCACGGTGCGTGCGGGCGAGATGATCGCCCTGCTCGGCCCGTCGGGGGCCGGCAAGTCCACGCTCCTCTCGCTGCTCGCCGGGCTGTTCCGGCCCACCGCGGGCGCGGTCCTGGTGGGGGAGCTCGACCTGACCTCGGCCAGCCAGGGGGAGCTCGACCGGCTGCACGCGACTGACGTCTCGCTGATGCTGCAGGGGGCCGGGCGCAACCTGCTGCCCTTCCTCAACGCCGAGGAGAACATCGCCTTCGCCCAGCAGGCCGCGCGGCAGAGCCGCGACGTGGCCGAGCGGCTGCCCTCGACGCCGACGCTGCTCGGCATGGTCGGGCTCGCCGACGAGGCGGAGACACCCCTCGGGCACCTGACCCCGGGTCAGCTGCAGCTGGTGACACTGGCGGTGGTGCTGTCCACGGGCCCGGGGCTGCTGCTCGCCGACGAGCCGACCAGCCGCCTCGACCACGAGGCCCGCGACCGGCTGCTGGCGGCGCTGGCGCGGGTCAACCGCGAGCTGGGGACCACGGTCGTGGTCGTCACCCACGACCGCGACGTCGCCCGCTGGATGCCCCGCACCGTGACGATCCGTGACGGGCGGATCGGCGGCGAGGGCCGCTCGGGGGAGGAGTACGCCGTCGTCACGGCCGACGGCTTCCTGCCGCTGCCCGCGCACGCCCTGGAGCTGCTGCCACCGGGCACGCTGGTGCGGCTGGAGCTCGAGGACGGCGAGTACCGGATCCGGGTGGAGGGGGACCGGCCGTGACCGCGCTCGAGCTCGAGACGGTCGAGGTCCGCTACGGCGGGCTGCTCGCGGTGGCGCCCGTCTCGTTCACCGTGCCCGCGGGCCGGTTGCTCGCCGTCACCGGACCGTCGGGGGCGGGCAAGAGCTCGTTGCTGTGGCTGATGGCGGGTGCGCTCGAGCCCGACCGCGGCCAGGTGCGGGTCGGCGGGACGCCGGTTGGCGGACGACCGGAGGCCGCGGCCCGAGGCGTGGCGGTGATCCCCCAGGGCAATGGGCTCGCGGCGGTCCTCACCGCCCGCGAGAACGTCGTGGTGCCGCTCCTCGACGGCGGCCTCGCACCGGACGAGGCCGACGCCAGGGCGCATGAGGCCCTCGAGCTCGTCGGGCTCGTGGAGTGGGGCGGCCACCTCGTCGAGGAGCTGTCGGGCGGCCAGCAGCAGCGGGTCGCGGTGGCGCGGGCGCTGGCGACGCGACCGGCCGTGCTGCTGGCCGACGAGCCGACGAGCGAGCTGGACAGCCGCAACCGCGAGATCGTGCTGACCGCGCTGCGCTCGGTCGCTCACGGCGGCGCGGTCGTCGTCATGGCCACCCACGACCCGGAGGCGGCGGCCGCCGCGGACGGGGAGCTCGCGCTCGATGCCGGCGAGGCGACCTGGGTCCGGCCCCTTGGCTAGGGATCCCTCGGCGGCGCTCAGGCGAACTCCATCGCGGTGCAGAGCCAGCGGTCGTGGTGCTTCTCGAAGCGCAGCGCCAACGCCCGCGAGCGGGCGCCGTAGCGCACCCGCGCGCTGGCCTCGGCGACCCCCGGGCTGACGATGCTGGTGTGCACGCTCACCACGTGGGGGCGGACGGGCTGGGCACGGCCCACCCCGGGCTGGTGGCCACCGGCCCGCGCGACGAGGAGCGCGCGACGCTGCAGGTCGACGTAGACCGGCGCGGAGGTCCAGCGCAACAGCTGGCTGACCGGCCGGTCGCCACCGACGATCTCCACGCTGGCCTGGACGAAGCGGTGCACCCACACCTGCAGCCGGCCGCGCTGGTCGGGGTCGATCGGGACGACGTCGGCGACGGTCGGTCGGGTCGTGCCCGCCCGTACCTCGGGAGGCGCGTGCCGCGGGCTCAGGTCCAGCGCCAGGGTGCCCTGCACGGAGGCGACGGGCACGCGGATCGAGGTGACGGTCATCGATGCTCCTTGCTCAGTCTCAGGACCTGGCCCGGACGGATCAGGTCGGGGTCGCCGCCGATGACGGCGCGGTTGTTGCGGTAGATCTGGTGCCAGCCGGCGGTGATCTCCGGGGCTCCGGCGCCCGGTGGGAGGTCACGCTCGGCGAGCGCCCAGAGGGAGTCGCCGGTCCGGACGACCACGGACCGCGGTGCGGCATCTCGGGCGTGGGCGTGGGCCGGACCCTCCGGCCGGTCGGGCAGCGGCAGCCCGGACAGCAGCGCGGGGGCCGGCTGACCTGGGTCGGCGTGGGCCGGAGCGCCCAGCGACCCGGCGAGGGCGACGCCGCACACAGCCATGGCGAGGCGGCGCAAACCCCGATGCCCTGGGTGCGGATGACCGACCGATCCCCGCCAGGCGTCGACCACGCCGGCCAGCCCCTGCAACCAGGCCCAGCCGACCGCGACCAGCAGCGCGACCAGGCAGAGCCGGACCAGAGCCGCGTCCGGGGTGGCCGGTTGTCCGGCCGTGAGCCCCCGGACCAGCACCGCGGCCGCCCCCCACAGGGCCGCGGTGAGGCCGAGGGCCACGACCAGACAACGCGGCCGGCTGGCCGCCACGGCGACGTACATCCCGAGATTCCTTGCGTTTGCTTCTGTTTGCGATAGTCAACGTCGCTTTGAGCGAGGCGTCAACCGGTTCTCCACAGGGCCGCGCCGCGTGGCAGGGTCGGATCATGGCGTGGGACGAGGAGCTGTTCGCCTACCTCGACGACCTCGAGGGGCAGGCGGCCGGCCTGTACGCCGCGGACCGGGCTCCGGAGCTCGCCGACCGGAGCCGCGCGGAGTACGAAACCGTCACCCTGGCCGCCCGGCTGATGGCCTCGGTCGAGCGGGAGGTGACCCTCGAGGTGACTGGGGTGGGTGCGGTGACGGGCCGGCTGGAGCGGGTCGCGACGGGCTGGTGCCTGGTCAGAGGTGCGGGCCAGGACTGGGTGGTGCGGCTGGGCGCGGTCGCTGCCGCTCACGGAGCCTCCGACCGCGCCGTACCCGAGGTGGCCTGGCCCGCCTCGGCCAGGCTGCCGCCGACCGCAGCGCTGCGTCGGCTCGCCGAGTCGGGCGAGCCCTGCTCGGTGCACCGCGTCGACGGTGCACGCCACGACGGCACCGTGCTCCGGGTCGGTGCCGACTTCGTCGAGCTCGCTGCCGGGGAGGCGGGCCGGGTCGTGCTCGTGGCCCTGGACCGCCTCGCCGCAGTTGCCTCACCTGCCTGACCGGACCCTCCCGGAGGGCTAACCTGCGCGCATGACCGAGGCAAACGACCCCGAGCCCCCCGTCCAGCCGCAGGGAGACGTAGTCCCACCTCCGCCCCCATCGATGCCGGCCCCCGTCTACGCCGGTGGCCAGCCGCCCGCGACTCCGATCGGCCAGGTCCGCAGCACCGGGACCTGCATCCTGCTGACCATCGTCACGCTAGGCATCTACAGCTGGTACTGGTTCTACAAGACCCACGAGGAGATGAAGGCCCACACCGGCAACGGCCTCGGCGGACCGGTCGCCCTGATCCTCGCGATCCTCGTCGGCATCGTGATGCCGTTCCTGACCCCCAACGAGGTCGGCGACATGTACGAGCGCCGCGGCCAGGCCAAGCCCGTCAGTGCGGCCACCGGCCTGTGGTACCTGCTGCTCGCTTGGCTCTTCCTGGTCGGTCCGATCGTGTGGTTCGTGAAGACCAACGGCGCGCTCAACGACTACTGGCGGTCGCTCGGCGCCCAGGGCTGACCTGGCCGCACCAGCCTCGCGGTCGGGAGAAACCACCCGTTCGCCTGCCATGGCAGCCTGACCGATGGCACCCTCGTCCGGTGACCCGTCGCATGGTGCTCTCGGAACTGCTGGCCGCCGCAGCCACGCTGCTCCTCGTCGGATGCGGCACGGGTGGCCAGGAGCCGGCCGGGCCGCTGCCGAGTGCCCGCTACGCCATCCCTTCGAACACGGCCGCGACCAGCAACGCCGTCGTTCCACTCAACTCGACCGCCACACCATCGGCGGCCGCCTCGGACAGCAACGCCACCGCCCGTCAGGGCTTCAGTCAGGGTCTCGACGACTACTGCACGAGCTTCTACACCGGCGAGGTGCGCGCCGAGGACTCCTTCCCGCAACCCGACCTGCTGTCGGTGTTCCGGTTCGACCGCGCGGCGGCGCGCTCGGCCCGGAAGACCGAGCGCGCACTCGCCCACCTGGTTGCGCCGCCCCGCCTCGCGCAGGCGTACGCCGAGTTCGCGGCGCTGACCCACAAGATCTCGGTCGCCCGCGTGAGCATGGCCAGGTCGTTGGCGTCCACCGGTGCCGAAGGACCTGCCGGGGCCGACTTCGACGAAGCGATCATCGCGAGGCGCCCCCTGGCCGTGGAGCTGGAGGCGCCAGGCTGTGACGGCCGGCTGCCACCTGCCCAGCGGAAGGCAGCGGTGGCGGCGCTGGAGGAGTTCGAGACGACCGAGAGCGCTTCGGCCGCGTGCGGCGACCTCGCCACGCCCGGGTTCTTGCAGACGCGCTTCTTCGACCTCGAGGATCCGTTGGGGGGCTGCATCGCTTCGCGCGAGCTCGACACCCGAGGCGGTCTGCCGACCGGGATCAAGGTGACCGACGTGACCGGGTCCGACGGGATCGCCGCGACGGTCCACTACTCCCTCATCGGCGGCTGCGGCTGCCTCGGCAGTGGCGAGACGGTCGCCCGGCTGCACTTCGTCGACGGGCAGTGGCTGGTCGCCTCGTTCGGTTCCTGACGGGGCCAGCGAGCGGTCGAGGCTCTGCTCAGGTCGCCTCGAGGTCGTAGGGCGGGAGCTCGCCGTCCTTCAGGGGTCGCAGGCCACGCCGCCTCGGCTTGGCCGGGACGTCGTCGTCGTTCATCGCCTCGATGATGTGCTTGCGGACGATGGTGCGCGGGTCGAGGTCTCGGAGCTCGAGGTCGGCGTACTCCGGACCCAGCTCCTCGCGCAGCTCGTCGCGAGCCGCGTCGGCGAACTGCTTGGCCTTGCGCATCATCCGGCCGGCCTGGCGGGCCAGGTCGGGTAGCCGGTCCGGACCGAAGACGAGCACCGCCACCAGCATGATGACGGCCAGCTCGGGCAGGCCGACGCCGAACACTGCTAGAGCCGTCCGGCCGGGGTGAGCCCGAGCTGCATGCCGGCCAGTCCGCGGCCGCGCCCGGCCAGGGTGCCCGCGATCGAGCGCAGCACCTCGGCGGCGGGGGAGCCGGGGGCGGACTCGACGATCGGTCTGCCGGCGTCGCCACCCTCGCGCAGCGCCATGTCGAGCGGGATCCGGCCGAGCACGGGCACGTCGTAGCCGAACCGCCGCGACAGTGTCTCGGCGACGCGGTCACCGCCGCCGGCCCCGAAGACCTCGAGCCGGTGCTCCTCCCCCTTCTCGGCGCAGTGGGGGCACGGCAGGTAGGACATGTTCTCGACGACGCCCACGACGCGCTGGTGCATCATCGAGGCCATCGTGCCGGCGCGCTCGGCCACCTCGGCGGCCGCCTCCTGCGGCGTCGTCACCACGACGACCTCGGCGCCCGGCAGGTGCTGGCCGAGCGAGATCGCGACGTCACCGGTGCCGGGCGGCAGGTCGAGGAGCAGCACGTCGAGGTCGCCCCAGTAGACGTCGGCCAGCATCTGTACGAGCGCCCGGTCGAGCATCGGGCCACGCCAGGCGACCACCTGGTCGCGGCGTGGCTTGAGCATCCCGATCGAGATCACCGAGACGCCCGCGGGAGTCGGCACCGGCATGATCAGGTCGTCGACCTGGGTCGGCTTGGCGTCCGCGACCCCGAGCATCGCCGGCACCGAGTGGCCGTAGATGTCGGCGTCGACCACGCCGACCTTGAGCCCCTGGGCCGCCATCGCGAGCGCGAGGTTGACCGTCACCGAGGACTTGCCGACCCCACCCTTGCCGGACGCGATCGCGAAGACCTTGGTGAGCGACCCGGGTTGCGCGAACACGATGTCGCGCTGGGCCCGGCCGTCGTTGAGCAGGTCCTTGAGCCCGGCACGCTGCTCGGGCGACATCACCCCCAGGGTGAGCTCGACGTCGCTCACGCCGTCGACGGCGCGGACCGCCGCGTTGACGTCGCGGTTGATGGTGTCCTTCATCGGGCAGCCGGCCACGGTGAGCAGCACGGTCAGCCGGACCAGCCCGGCGTCGTCGACGTCGACGGACTCCACCATGCCGAGGTCGGTGATCGGGCGCTTGATCTCGGGGTCGTTGACGGTGCCGAGGGCCGCGCTGACCTGCTCCAGGAGGGGGGTGCTCATGATCCGCCAAGCGTAGTCGGGCCACCTGTGGTCACCCTGCGGTGGCCTCGTCCCCTTCTTCGGAGCGCTCCCCCCGGTCGGATCGCTCGTCGAGCTCGTTGAGCAGCGAGCGCAGCTCGGACCTCAGGTAGTCGCGGGTCGCCACCTCGCCGACGGCCATCCGGAGCGAGGCCACCTCACGGGCGAGGAACTCCATGTCCGCGTGCGCCCGCGCGTCCGCCTGCCGGTCCTGCTCGGCGATCACCCGGTCGCGCGCCTCCTGCCGGTTCTGGGCCAGCAGGATCAGGGGAGCGGCGTACGACGCCTGCAGCGAGAGCATCAGGGTGAGGAAGATGAACGGGTAGTTGTCGAAGCGCCACGACTCGGGAGCTGCCAGGTTCCAGACCAGCCAGAAGGCGACGAAGCCGGTCATGTAGATCAGGAACGTCGCGGTGCCCATGAACCGCGCGAACTGCTCGGCGAAGACGCCGAACCGGTCGGAGTCGCGGGCCGGACGGCGGACGAGCTGGCGGCGTACCTCGCGCGGGGTGTCCAGCCGGGCCCGGCGCGAGGCGGTCTCAGCCACTGCGCACCGCCCGGTCGCGCCAGCCCTCGGGCAGCATGTGGTCGAGCAGGTCGTCGACGGTGACCGCGCCGATCAGGTGGCCGTTCTCGTCGACCACCGGCGCCGCCACCAGGTTGTAGGTCGCGAGGTGGGCTGCGACTTCGTCGATCGTGGCCTCGGACCGCAGGTTCTCCATGGACTCGTCGAGTGCGCCGGCCACCAGCGTGGAGGGCGGTTCGCGCAGCAGCCGCTGGATGTGGGCCACCCCGAGGAACCGGCCGGTCGGCGTCTCCAGGGGCGGCCGGCAGACGTAGACCAGCGCGGCCAGCGCCGGGGTGAGGTCCGGGTTGCGGACGTGGGCCAGCGCGTCGGCGATCGTCGCGTCCGGCCCGAGGATCACCGGCTCGGAGGTCATCATCGCGCCGGCGGTGTTCTCGACGTACGACATCAGCCGCTTGACGTCCTCGGCCTCCTCCGGCTCCATCAGCTGCAATAGCCGCTCCGCCGTCTCCGGTGGGAGCTCGGCGATCAGGTCGGCTGCGTCGTCGGGGTCCATCTCCTCGAGCACGTCGGCGGCGCGCTCGCCCTCGAGCAGGCCGAGGATCTCCACCTGGTCCTCCTCGGGCAGCTCCTCGAGCACGTCGGCGAGCCGCTCGTCGGTGAGCGCGGCGACCACGGCCGTACGCCGCTCGGGCGGCAGGTCGTGGATCACGCTCGCGGCGTCGGCGGGCCGCAGCTCGTTGAGGGCGTGGATGAGCTGGGTCGCCCCCTGCGTGGGCTCGCGCCGCGCCAGCCCCTCGACCTCGCCCCACTCGACGACGTGGGTCTGTCCCCGGCGGCGCAGCCCCTTGGCCGGCTCGGTGATCGCGATCCGGCTCAGCACCCAGTCGCGGTTGCGGGCCTGCTCCATCGCGACGTCGTAGATCGTCCCGGTGACGCCGGTGGCGGTCACCGTCACCGTGCGGTCGAAGAGCTGGCCGACCACGAGCGTCTCGGTCGAGCGCTGCTCGAACCGGCGCATGTTGAGCAGCCCGGTCGTGTAGACCTGCCCGCTGTCGATGTTGGTGACCCGGGTCATCGGCACGAAGATGCGGCGCCGCCCGAACACCTCGGCCACCATCCCGAGCACCCGGGGCTGGCTGGCTTCGGAGCGGATCGCCACCACGAGGTCCCGCACCTTGCCGACCTGGTCACCCTGGGGGTCGAAGATCGGCAGGCCGACCAGGCGAGCGGCGTAGACGCGGGAGGGCGCGGTGCTCACGCGTCTTCCCCGGGATCCCCGCGGAGGTGCGAGCCGACGGCACGCGGCGCCCTCGTCGAGCAGCTTCGTGGGGTGGTCACGCGGCAACGCTACCGGTGGAGGGGCGGCTCCCGAGGGAACGGAGCCGGGGGCAGAACCGTCAACAATGAGACCGGGCCCACGCTCGCGGGGTACCCTGACAAGGCTGGATTTCGATCAACGGGGGCCCGCCTGGGTCGCCGCACGCAGCCACCTTGGGAGGGGGCCGTGCCGAAGCACGCGATGCCGCGCTCGCAGCGCTTGAGCCACCTCAAGTTCGCGGCCACCGCGGTTGTCGTCATCGGTTTCGTCATCCTCTTCGTGGGCGGAGCGACCGGTCTCATCGGCGCCCGCGACAAGGCCCTCGACCGGGCGGACCAGGCCGCCGCCAACGTCAAGGTGACGCCCAGCAGCCACACCAAGGCCAGCCGGACCCCCTCGACCGAGGCCGTGGCCGCGCCCACGACCACCCCCGCCCCGACCGAGGTGGTCACCGACGTACCTCCGCAGCAGGTCCAGGGCGCCGCGAAGCTGAAGCGGTCGCTCGCCTGGCTGCGCCGCGGGCTCGCCGACGAGACCACCTTCCGGGTCGGCACCTTCAACGTGCTCGGCAGCTCACACACCGCGTCCATCGGCGGCAACAAGAGGGGCTACTCCTCCGGCCCGACCCGGATGGGGATGGCCTGGTCGCTGATCAACCAGGCCAACCTCGACGTGATCGGCTTCCAGGAGTTCGAGGAGGCGCAGTACGGCCGGTTCCGGTCGCTGGCCGGCTCGAACTGGGACGTCTACCCGGGTCCGAGCCTCGACCGTGGGTCGATCCGCGACTCGATCGCGTGGCGCACCGACGTCTGGGAGCTCGTCGAGGCCAACAGCATCGCGATCCCCTACTTCGGCGGCGACATGATCCGGCGCCCGGTCATCAAGCTGAAGAACAAGGAGTCCGGCCGCGAGGTGTGGTTCTTCAACACCCACAACCCCGCGACGACCCCCCAGCACGGCAACAACGCGCACTGGCGCAGCGTCGCGGTCGGCATCGAGGTCCAGCTCGCCAACCAGCTCTCCGCCGACGGCACCCCCGTCGTCTTCACCGGTGACTACAACGACCGCGAGGAGGTGTTCTGCCCGTTCGTCGGCAACACCGACCTCGAGTCCGCCAGCGGCGGCAGCTACTCCGGCGGCTGCAACACCCCTGACCACATGGACGTCGACTGGATCTTCGGCTCCGGCATCCAGTTCTCCGACTACGTCAGCGCCAGCCAGGGCATCGTCGGCCGGGTCAGCGACCACCCGTTCGTCTACGCCCAGGGCTACATCCCCGAGGAGCCCCTCGGTGGCGACACCGGCGACGGCAGCGCCTCGGCTGACGCGTCATCGTCCGCGGACAGCTCGGCCAGCTCGGGCGGCTAGCCGCTCGCAGGTGCCCGTTCGCTCCGCTGCTTGCGGGTCCCGCTTGCCTCGCGGCCGCCTCACCGGCCCAGGTGGCGGTGACTTCTCAACGCCGTGGACGCCGGCCCCGGTCGAGGACCCACCGCCACCGGGCGTGTCGTCGCCGACACGCCCTGAGGGGCGGTGGCTGGACAACGCCTCGAGGCAGCTCACCGGTTGAAGGGTCACCGCCGCCGTGGCCGCGGCTCCGCTGATGGCGATCGGGTAAGCGCGCGGGCACCGGCAAGCGGTCACGCAAGCCGCGCGGGCAGCGGCCGAGCGGTCAGTGCCGCCGGCCGGCCTTCGGCCCCGTCGTGGTGGGCGTCCCGGTCGGCGTCGGCGTGGGAGTCCCGGTCGGCGGAGGCGGCGGGGGCAGGATCGGGGCGACGTAGGAGGCGATCCGCGGCGACTGCCGACTGCTGAACCGCAGCGACGCTGCGAAGAGGGAGCGGCGGGCGTCGTAGAGGTTGTCGCGGTCGTAGTTGTGTCCCCCGGGGCAGTTGCCGGCGACGTCGGGACAGGTCCAGGCGTGGAAGAACAGCATCGGCTCGCCGTTGGAGCCTCGGCCGAGGTCGGCTCCGCCGGGGCCGCACAGGCCGCTCTTCCTGGTGTCGACCAGGATCTGGCGGTGCGCCCTGGACCAGTCGGCGAGCCGGGACGAGCGCCGGAAGGTGGTCTTGTAGCTGCACTCGCCGAAGTCGCCCTCGGAGGTCACCAGGACGTACTGCCGCCCGCGCCGGAACATCGTGGGGTTCTCGATCACGCCGTGGCGCCGGACCAGCTCGGTGCTCTGCGCCTTGCCCTGCGGTCGACCGCTGGGCGGGAGCTCGACCATCCGGATCGACGACGGCGTGCTCTGGGTCCGGTAGAGCAGGTACTGGTGGCCGCGGCGGTCCTTGAAGAAGTCGGGGTCGATGACGCCCGCCTTGGGCATGCCCCGGCCGCGCCGCTTCAGCCGGTCGTACGCCGAGGGCGCGGCGGCCTGCTTGGGACAGACCAGCGGCCGCTCGTCGGGGACGAAGGTCTGGGTCGGGTCGGAGGCGGTGGCCACGCCGATGCAGCGTCCGTCGATGCCCAGGCCGGCGACCTCAGCGGAGAAGTACAGGAGCCACACGCCGTTGACCTGGACCAGGTCCGAGGCCCAGTAGCGGCCGCTCAGCGCCCAGCTCGGCTGGGTGATCAGCGCGGAGGGAATGTTCTGCCACGGGCCGCCCGGCTGCGGGGCCACCGCGCGAGGCGCGCCGGGGCCGGTCGAGATGGCCACCCAGCCTCCGGCGTACTGCGCCACGGTGGGATCGGCCACCCCGCGGTAGGACAACACGGGTTGCGCGCCCAGGATCCGGTCCCGGAAGGTGGTGAACCGGGCGCCGGCGTGGGCCGCCCGTCGAGCGGCCTGGCGCTGGATCTTGGTCCGACCGGCCTTGGAGTGACCGGGCATCCAGTGCGCGTCAGCCTTTGCGGCGTGGCGGTGCGCCGGGCTCGCCGTCGCGCCGACACTCTGTGAGGCCACCAGCGTCATCACCAGGGCGAGGACCACGCCGATCACCGCTACCGCAGCCACCGACGCCTTGCGAAACAGAGAAATGTGCACCCGAAGCCAAGTCGTGAGTCGTCGTACAGGACATCGTCGAGGGGTCACCCCATCACGAGGACGCGGCTCGCGCGAAATCGGTTGGGTGCGGGTCTACTACTAGGCTCGCCGCCCGTGAGCACCGCCGTCCGTCGCCTCCCTGGGCTCGCTCGCCAGGACCGGGTGAGCGGGGTGTCGGTCGACGGCGAGGGTGTCCGGGCCCGGGCCCGGCACGAAGCCGTGCTCGACGTGTTCTTCGACGGTCGGCGGATCCTGTCGTTCTGGCTGCACCGCGACGGCGTGCGCGAGGGCGTGCGCGAGGGCAGCGGGTGGCTGTTCGCCTGGCCCAAGACCCTGCGGGAGTTCCTCGACGGCACGACCGAGGTGCGGGTGGTGGTCACCCGGACCGGGCAGGAGGTCTTCCGCGAGGAGGTCTCCTTCGGAACCGGTCGCGGTCGGGTCGCGGTCGTGAACCAGAGCGGCCAGCCGATCAGCCTGGACAAGTACCTGCGCCGCGTGGTGGCCTTCGACACCCGCACTAGCGCGGAGCTCGAGCCGATGCTCGACGCGATCGACGAGGTGATCGCCGCGCTGCGCGAGGTCGGCATCGAGGCGTTCCTGGCCTACGGCACCCTGCTCGGCGCGGTCCGCGGCGGCAAGCTGATCGGCCACGACAGCGACGCCGACCTCGGCTACGTCAGCGAGCACACCCACCCCGTGGACGTGGTTCGCGAGTCCTTCGCGCTGCAGCGGCGGCTGGCGGAGATGGGC
>Ga0268264_10000550_pt1 | contig 47120 bp, 48 predicted proteins | sample KBSSwiS32_FD_190357 | JGI IMG/M metagenome (GOLD analysis project Ga0268264, IMG submission 190357) | Switchgrass rhizosphere microbial communities from Kellogg Biological Station, Michigan, USA - KBS Switchgrass S3-2 (SPAdes) (version 2) | ecosystem: Host-associated > Plants > Roots >... | reverse complement strand
GCGTGCCGCTTGGTGAGGTCGGCGAGCCGGGCGTGCTGGTGGAATTGCACACGCAAAAGGTGCAGGATCGAGTTGCCGAGCCGGTAGTCGATCTTTACGCCGAGGATGTGCTCCCAGCCCTCGGGGATAAGCCAGTCCGGGTTGAGCGGGCTTGGGATGAGCTTGGTGGAATCCATCGGGAGAAAAGCCGCGCGTTTTTTTAACGTGCCGCCTCGCGGCGGATCTTCACGGCAACGTATTCGGTTTCCGGCAGGATATATTTTCGCAGTTCGATTTCAACTGCATCCACTGCGAATTCATCGAGGAGCATCAGCGCGATTTCGGCGGCCAGGGTTTCGACGAGGTTTTTCGCGAAAATCGAGGCCAGAGAGCGCACCCGCCCGCAGACCGAGGCATAGTCGACGGCATTCTCGATCCGGTCTTTCAGGTTGGAAAAATCGCGTTTGGGCTGGAGCGTGATCGAAACGGTCAACCGTTGCGGTTCGGCCCGCTCCTCCGCCGTAATCCCGATGTGCGCCAACAATTCGAGATTTGAAATGAAAATAATGTCGCTCATCGTATCATCAGCCCACCCGGAACTTTATTTCCCGGATCACTTTGGCGCCGAAGCGCTTTTTCAGTTTCTTCAAAATCTGCGGCTTCCAGATCCGGTCCAGCTCGTAGTGGACGGTGGGCTGCAGCACCTGCACATATAAAATGCCGCCCTTGAGCTTGGTGGGGCTGGAATGGCTGGCGATGAAATCGCCGACGATTTCCTTCCAGAGTTGCAATACCTGCTCCTCCTGCAACCGCTCGTTCAGCCCGAGGCCCTGCATCAGTTTTTGCAGGCCGTCGGCTGCGGATATTGTGCGGTCGGGGCGCGGCGTCTTCTGTGGCAGACCGCGCCATTCGCTCAGGACTTTATCGCGCAGTTTGCGGTCCATAAAAAAAGACCCTCACCCGGCGTGAGTGAGGGTCTTTGAAATTTTACCGGGTTGGAAAATGCTATGCGCCATCGCTGCCGATTGCCTCGACAGGGCAGCCTTCCATGGCTTCCTTGCAGAGGTTTTCTTCCTCGTCGTTCTCGGGTTGCTTGAAGACGTAGGAGTGGCCGCCGTCGTCGTTCCTGGTGAAGTTTGCGGGGGCGGTTTCGCGGCAAAGATCACAATCGATGCACTGGTCATCGACATAAAATTTTCCAGCTACGTTTTCGGGATATTTGTTTGCTTGGTCAGCCATATTAAATGCGTTTCGTAAGAAATTAGATTTCTCAAAATAAGAAACCCTCTTTTTATTGCAATCGTTTTTTTAACGCATTGTCCTGAGGTCCCATCAGCGGGAATGGTGTTATGGGGCGGATATCGAACTTTTCCTTCCTTTTTTGCAGGATCGCTTCTTTAATCACTCCTCCACTCGTAAATTTATGAACTGGTACTACTCTGAAAATAACCAGCGACGCGGACCAGTGCCCCAGGATGAGCTCGAACAAATGGCCCGTGAAGGGAAAATCACGCCTGATACGCTGGTTTGGAGCGAGGGGATGGCCAACTGGCAACCGTATCGTGAAATGTTTCCTGCGGAGGTGATGCAGCCGTCCGCTGGCGTTCCTTCCCTGCCCGGTACAGACTTGCCGCCTTCCCCCGTTGCAGGACGCGATGGCCCGCCTTGGGAGCAACGCGGAAGCGTGGAACTCGGCCAGGCGATCGTGGGCACGGTTAAAGGCGTGTTATTCGAGCCCGACCAGTTATTTGCCCGGATGAAGTGCGAGGGCGGGATCGTGAATCCCCTTCAATACGCATTGCTGGTTGGAGGCGCAGGGATGTTTGTTGGAAGCATCTACAATATCATTTACCAGAAGGTCGAAGGCTACCCTGGTTTCAGCGGCAACCATGCCATCGAGCGCCTGCATCTGACAGGCTCCGGGGTGGCATCTGAACTGATGCTCGCAATATTTCTCGTTCCGATTCTCGTGGTGCTCTTCACATTTATAATGTCCGGCCTTTTGCACATCTGCCTCATGATCCTTGGCGGCGCCGCGAAATCCTTTGAAACGACATTTCGCGTGGTGTGCTACAGCTTTGGCTCGGCCGAGCTGTTCCAGGTGATTCCAATGTGCGGCTGGTTTATTGTCATTGTCTGGTATGCGATTTCCACCAGCGTAGGCATCGCGAAGGCCCATGAAATTTCCACGGGAAAAGCGGTGGCGGCCGTGCTTCTTCCTCTCATGCTGTGTTGTGGCGTGCTGGTGGCCTGCGTGAGTCTTCTGGTGGGTCTCCTGGCTGCCGCTTCCGGCGCTCACTGATGCCCATGGAATGGCGGCGACTGCGTGAAAAAGAGATCGACCACGAATTTTTGTGGCTTGCGGTTTCCACGGTTTCCATCGCGCTCGGCGTCGTATGGTTGAAAGCCGGGCTGCCTGCTCCGGGTTGTGTGTTTCACAATTTTACCGGTTTTGCTTGTCCCACTTGCGGCGGCACGCGGTGCCTGCGGGATTTCGTGGCCGGACATTATTGGGCCGCATTTGTCTGGAATCCGCTCGTGTTTTGCGTGCTGGTGTGGACTGTCCTGTTCGATCTCTATGCGATCCTGGTGTTATTTTTACGCCTTCCGCGGGCAAGGATTTCCCATGTTTCCAGCGGGACTGCGACCGGACTCCGCGTCGTGGCGGTGGCGATGATCGCGGCGAACTGGATGTACCTCATCGCAGCGGGGCGCTGAAAAAGTCGATTGACGCTCCCCGTTAATCCCTCAATGTTATTTCTCCTATGAGCGACAAGGCTGTTGATCCCGTTATTCCCGCCGAAGGCTGGCATGTGCTGCATCTTTTTTACAAGATCGAGTACGGCCAGTGGCAACTATTCACCGGGGACGAGCAGCGCAAGGCGAAGACGCATCTTTCCTCGCTGGTGCAGGAAATTCGCGCGACGCCTTCCACACAGCTCCTCATTTTCAGCATGGTGTCTCCCAAGGCGGACATCGGATTCATGCTGCTGACACCCGATTTGCAGGCGGCGAACCGTTTTGAAAAAAAACTCAGCCTTGCGCTGGGGGCGGATGTGCTGACGTCGGTTTACAGTTATCTCTCCCTGACGGAATCGAGCGAATACACGAGCACGGACGCGGAACTTGCCGCAAATCTCGTGGAGGAAGGAAAGGTTGCCGCCGGCACTGCGGAATTCGAGACGGAAATGGAAAAAATCCGCGCCCGCATGGCGAAATACAAGAAGGACAAGCTGTACCCGAACCTGCCCGACTGGCCGGTCTACTGTTTTTACCCGATGAGCAAGCGCCGGGGCGAAAAGAACAACTGGTATGCGCTGCCCTTTGAGGAGCGCAAGAAGCTCATGGGCGGCCACGCGCGCGTGGGCCGCAAGTACCACGGGAAGATTTTGCAACTGATCACCGGCTCGACCGGACTCGATGATGCGGAGTGGGGCGTAACGCTATTTGCACACGATACTTTCCATGTGAAGGAGATCGTTTATGAGATGCGTTTCGACCCGGTGACGGCTGATTTCGGTGAATTCGGCGAGTTTTACATTGGACTTCAGGTGCCTCTGGACGATCTTTTCCGCAGACTGCAACTTTAAACCGGATGAACAACGCCAGGCTAGAGGGACTGAAATCGTATCTGCGCGAGCACGCGCCGCTCGTGATCGCCTATTCCGGCGGTGTGGACAGCGCCTGCCTGCTTGCCCTGGCCCATGAAACGCTGGGCGAAAAAATGCTCGGCGTGATCGCGGACAGCCCCAGCCTGCCACGCCAGTCGCTGGCGGACGCGCTGGAGGTTGCGAAACAGATCGGCGCGCCCGTGGAGGTCATACGGACCGACGAGATGCAGGACGCCAATTACGTCAGCAATCCGCTCAACCGCTGCTACTATTGCAAGGCCGAGCTGTTCACAAAGCTGGACCAGCTTGCGCGTGAACGCGGGTATGCCGCGATTGCATATGGTGAAAACGCCGATGACGCGCACCATTTCCGTCCCGGCTCGAAGGCGGCCGAGGAATTTTCCATCATCGCGCCGCTCAAGCATGCGGGCATCGACAAAGCCGAGGTGCGCGAGATTTCCCGGAACCTCGGTCTCCCCACCGCAGAGGCTCCCTCGCAGCCGTGCCTGAGTTCGCGCATCCCGCACGGCACGCCTGTCACGACCAACGCGCTGGCGATGATCGAGCAGAGCGAGGCATTTGTGCGGAGCCTGGGATTCAAGGTTTTCCGGGTGCGGCACGTTGCGGAGGAGGGGCAGAAATTCCGCGCCCGCGTGCAGATTGCGCCGGAGGAAATGGGCAATCTCCCGCCGCATGAGGTTTCGATTGTATCGGGCCTTGCGGCGGTGGGTTACGCCGCCGTGGAAATTGATCCCGCTGGTTATCGTTCCCCCGCCTGATGCAGGAGGCAAGCATCCCCGCCGCCTTTCGCGCGCATTTCGCCCGGCACAACCGCCAGGTGCTCTCGTTCACGATTTTGACGCTGGTATCCGCCATTCTGCTCTGGGCCGTCGCATACTTCGTAATATACTGGCTTGTACTGGTCGCCGTCACGACTTCGGAGGGGATGGACGCCCGCGTGCCCAGGCCTTTCCTGCTCATATTCACGATCTGCGCCCTGCTTTTGTGCGTGATTGCGTGGGCGGCCAACAAGCTTCACCCCGACTATTTCCCGCGTGACAGGAAACCTGCCTTCGAGATTTTCATGGATTTCGTCCTGGCGCCGCCACGGGTGACGCTTGCCATCTGGGGGAATTTTTCCGCATGGCTTTCCTTGAGCGAGGATGAACTGGAGGAAGCGTGGGAGCTTTTGCAAACCATCGCGCGGGCCGGCAAGCTCGGCATCCACAGTCTTCCCCTGGAAATTCCGGATCCCTTTCTCCGTTCACGGGTTGTTTTTGCGCTACGACTCGCCGGGCTGGTTGATTTGCGACGAAACGAGGAGGGCGCGTGGCTGGCCCTGCAGGGCGAAAAAGCGCGTCGGCTTGCCCGTCAGGCAGTCAAAATCGAGACCCCGAGGAGCGAATAACCGCCCGTTCGCTTGGGACGAAACAGGGTTGCCTGCGGAAACTGAAAGGAATTCCTTGGACTAAAGGCCAATTCCCTGCATAGTTACCGTCCCATTTTTGGCCTCACGGCCACGGAATAAAGTTTAGAAACACATTTTAACGACCATGATTTACGAGAATTTTTTGACCATTGCGGATGCAGCCGCGCAGCAACAAACGCCCATGGGCGGCTCCACGATGCTTGTCTACATGGTTTGTTTCGGCGCGATTTTTTACTTCATGATCATCCGCCCGCAGAGCCAGAAGACAAAGCAACAGCAGCTTTTGATCTCCTCGATGAAGACGGGTGACGAGGTCGTCACGGTCGGCGGAATCCATGGCCGGATATCGAACGTGAAAGAGACCACCGTGATCGTGAAAGTGGCCGATAACGTAAAGCTCGAAATCGACAAGGCCAGCATCACCAGCGTGACCAAGCGCACTGAAGTCGAGTCCGCTCCAGCAGCCTGATTTTTTTCTCCCCCGAATCCTTAACCTTTACCTTTTTTTAATTCAATGACCCCGGTCTGGACATTCTTTTACGGTTTAATTCTTCTCATTATATTCGGCTGGTATTTTGCCACCGACCTTGGCCGCCGCAAGCGCATCCTGGGTTCCGTGCTCACGGTGATGCTCGTTGCATTCTGCCTGGAATCAGTCGTTCCTCCGCTGGATGTGAAGGACGCGTCGGGCAAGATCGTCAAGTTTGGCAAAATCCATCTCGGCCTCGATTTGCAGGGGGGCACTTCCTTCCTTATCCGCCTTGATCCGCCCGCCGATGAAAAGGGCGAGAAGAAAAAAATCACGACCGACATGGTCGAGCAGGCCGTGGAAGCAATTCGCAAGCGCATCGACGCGTTCGGCGTCAGCGAACCGGTCATCGCTCCCGAGGGCGAAGACCGGATCCTCGTGCAGATCCCCGGCCTTGATGCCGCCAGGATCGATGAAGCGCGCGAGCAATTGCGCAAGGTGGCGAAACTCGAATTCAAGCTCGTATATCCCGGCAGCGAGGCTCTCCTCCGGCAGATTTCGGCGGGACAGGCGGTGATTCCTCCCGGATATTCCATCGAGACCCTGAGCGAGGAACGCAGCGGCAAGCCGGTCGAAAGGAAATACCTTGTAAAAAGGAAGGCCGACCTGCTCGGCGAGCGCGTGACGCATGCCGGTGCATTCTTTGATTCGACAGGCTGGGGAGTGGGCCTGGAATTTGATTCGCAGGGAGCCAGTGAATTCACCCGTCTCACCAAACAGGTCGCAAACGACCGTTCGGCGATGGCGATCGTGCTCGATGGCAAGGTGATCTCAGCTCCCGGGGTCGATGGCGACAAATATCCCGAGGGCATCATGGGGGGCCGTGCGCAGATCAGCGGCGGCGGCATGAATGAAAAAGAAGCGCGCAATCTCGCAAGCGCCCTGCAAAACCCGTTGCAGACCCCGGTGGTCATCATGGAGGAGCGCGGCGCCTCCGCCACCCTCGGCACCGATTCGATCCATAGCGGCGTTTTCGCTGGTATTGGCGGCCTTATCCTCGTCCTGATTTTCGTCGTCATATACTACCGCTTTGCGGGTCTTGTGGCGGTCTTCGGCCTCGTAGTGAACATCGTGCTGCTTTTCGGCGCGATGGCCATGTTTGGTTTTGTTCTTACGCTGCCCGGTATTGCGGGCGTGATCCTTACCATCGGCCTTGCGGTCGATGCGAACGTGCTCATTTACGAACGCTTGCGCGAGGAACTCGCCTCCGGAAAATCCCTGAGTTCATCCGTGGAAGCCGCCTACGACAAGGCTTTCAGCGTTATCTTCGATGCCAATGCCACCACATTGATCACCGCCGCCATCCTCTTCTGGAAAGCCAGCGGCCCGGTGAAAGGTTTCGCAGTCACGCTCACGGCGGGTATCATTGCTTCGGTCTTCTCGGCGATGATTGTCACACGCACGGTATTCGGCTGGGCGCTGGAAACAGGTTTCATCAAACGCATCACCCTGATGCATATCCCCTGGATCACCGACAAGAACCATGACTTCCTCGGCAAGCGCTTCCTCTGGATCGGCATTTCGCTGACCGTGATCGCGATCAGCGCCGTCGGGTTCACCCTGCGAGGCGACAAAAACTTTGGCGTTGATTTCAAGGGGGGCGATGTTCTTCTGCTCGAACCCACCAAGGGACAAGTAAGCGAGGCGCAGGTCCATGAGGCAATCGCGCCCTTGAATCTCGGCGAGGTCATCGTCCTGAAAGAGCACGACGCCGGACTTAACAAGGATTACGTTTCCATCCGCAGCGCGTTCGAGACGAGCGAGTCGATCAAGGCGCAGTTGATGAAGGAGTTTCCGCAGGCGGGCTTCGAGGTCCGGCAGCAGGACAAGGTGGGTAAACTGGTCGGTGGTGAGCTGGCGCGGAATTCGGTCATCGCCCTCGGCCTCGGCATGCTTGGTATTTTGATCTACGTCACGATGCGGTTTGAATTTTCGTTCGCCATCGGCGCGCTCGTGGCGTTGCTGCACGACATCATCATCACTGTCGGCCTCTTCGCCATTTTCGGGCGCGAACTTTCGCTGGTGATGGTCGGCGCGATCCTCACCATCGCTGGTTACTCCATTAACGACACCATCGTTGTTTATGACCGTATCCGCGAGGGGCTGCACAGCGGGCGCAAGGGAAGTATTGAATCGATCATGAATGCATCGATCAACGAGACCCTGAGCCGCACATTGCTTACCAGCGGTTGCACACTTCTCTCGGTTGCCGCGCTCTTTTTCTTCGGCGGGCCCGTGCTTCACGACTTCGCGTTTGCGATCCTCATCGGCATCGTGGTGGGAACTTATTCGTCCATCTTCATCGCATCGCCGATCGTGCTCTGGTGGTCCGGCAGGAAAGGGCAGAGCCTCAAGGGCGAGGTGACAAAACCGGCGGTTTCGCCTATTGCGAAGGCCTGATCAAGGCCCCGGCGGGTCTATTTGTTTTCGTCCGCGCGGGGAACCGCTGAAACGCGGAGGGGAATTTCCGTTTTTTCCTGGGCATCGTCCATGCCCACGGGTGTGTACGGCTCCGTCTTTGTGATAATGCGCGCCGGCGGTTTAAGAACTCCCAGGAAAAGCAGAACAGCCACGGTGATATTGGCAATGAGACCGAGAAAAAGGAATACCCTGAGGAATTTCTCAAACGGCTTGCGTGTCTCGTTGAACAACTTCATTGCGCGTTATGGAAACGGTAAGCCTTTCTGAAGGCAAAAGACAATAAAGAATGTACCGGTATGCCAGCCTGGCAAAAAAAACGCATCGGGTGCAGCCGTTCCGAAACCCGCCTGCGAATCATTCCCGTGAGGTTTTCAAAAAATTTCATAATTGTTTGAGCAATCACGGGACCTGCGTTGTCGCTTATATCATATGAATCGAATCGCCATTTTCACGGTATCGGCCCTTTGCGGGCTGGGCCTCGTCGTGCCGGTTTTCTCCCAGGAGCCGGCGAAGAACCTGACCTCGACCAATGTGGCAGTGGACAAGTCGCAACTGCCCCGCAACACGGGCATGATCTCCAGTTTTGCGCCGATAGTCGATACCATCGCGCCAAGCGTGGTGAGCATTTATACCAGCAAGACAGTGCGCATGCCGCGCACCATGCGTGAATTGTACGGCTACGGCACGCCGCGCTCGGGAACTGTGCAGGGCCTTGGCTCGGGCGTGATCGTGAGTGACGACGGTTACATCCTCACGAACAATCACGTTGCCGACGGGGCGGATGAAATCCTGGTAAGCATCGGCCTCGAGCACAAGGAGTACAAGGCGAAGAAAATCGGTGCCGACCCGGGCACCGACATCGCCGTGCTGAAGATCGAGGGCAAAAACCTGCCCGCCATCACGTTTGCCGACAGCGACAAGGCGCGCGTGGGAGACATCGTGCTCGCGGTGGGAAACCCGTACGGCCTTACGCGCACCGTGACCATGGGCATCATCAGCGGACTGGGCCGCGGTAACATCGGGCTGGCGGACTACGAAAATTTCATCCAGACCGATGCATCGATCAATCCCGGCAACTCCGGCGGCGCGCTCGTGGACACGGAAGGGCGCCTCGTGGGCATCAACACAGCCATATTCAGCCCGAACGGCGGTAACAACGGCATCGGCTTTGCGGTCCCTGCCAACCTCGCGCACGAGGTATTAAAGAGCATCCGCGAGCATGGCAGCGTGGTGCGGGGATTTTTGGGCATTTCCATCGCCTCGGTGACGCAGGAGATGGCGGATTCCCTCAAGCTCCAGGAAGTCTCCGGGGCGTTCGTTTCCGGGGTTTCGCAGGGAGGCCCGGCTGACAAGGCGGGAATGAAGAACGGCGACGTCGTGAAGGAAATCAACGGCAGCAAAATAGACGACGCGCGCCAGCTCCGTCTGCTCATCAGCGGCATGGCGCCCGGCACGAAGGTCGATGTAAAGTTGATCCGCGAGGGACAGGAAAAAACCGTGAAGGCAGAACTCGGCACGCTGCCATCGAAACCAGAGCTGGCTTCATCCTCCGGAGGCCCGGCGCCCGGCCAGCACGTCTCAAATGTCCTGGACGGCATCAACGTCGGGGACATCGACGACGACGTCCGCGAGGCATTCCACATTCCGCGCAAAGTGCGCGGGGTGGTGATTGCCAGCATCGAGACGGAATCCGCCGGCTACAAGGCCGGGCTTCGCGCGGGATATGTCATCCAGGAGGTCAACCACCAGCCGGTACACAATGCCGACGAAGCGGTGGAGATGGGGGACAAAATCAAGAAAGGCGAGAAAGCGGAGTTGCAAATCTGGAACCAGTCCAAGAGCGAGAGCATTACATTGAGTGATGGATAGTCTTTAAAAAGTTTTGTCCAAAGTTCGCGGAGCATCTAGTGTTGGTGTGCATGGGCAAGCAATCCATCTCCCCTGGCAGCAAACCCGGGCTCAACGGCCCGAAGAAAAAACCGTTGCGCCCTATCAAGCTGACCGGTGCATCCCCGGTCCCGAAGCGTTTTTCCAAGGTGAAAGCGGATGCATCTCCATGCCCGGTCGTTGGCGTCGGCGCTTCAGCCGGGGGGCTGGAGGCATTTTCAAAGCTTCTCAAAAGCCTTCCCGCAAAAACAGGCATGGCCCTGGTTTTTGTACAGCATCTCGATCCGAAACGGGAAAGCCAGCTGGCAGCGATCCTCTCCCGCGAGACGGCGATGCCGGTGCGCGAGGCGAAGGATGGGATGAAGATCGCGCCGGACCAGGTCTATATCATCCCCCCGAATGCGAGCATGGAAATCTCCGGCGACAGGCTCCGCATCCAGCCCCGGGGGGACGGGAGCGGGCAACACATGCCTGTCGACCAGTTCTTTTCTTCGCTCGCCAAAAGCCGCCAGAACAAGGCGATAGGCGTCGTTCTCTCCGGCACGGCGTCGGACGGCTCGATCGGTTTGAAAATGATCAAGGCCAACGGTGGCATCACCTTTGCCGAGGATGAAGCCTCCGCGAAATACGGAGGCATGCCGCGTAATGCCATTGCCACGGACTGTGTCGATTTCATCCTGACGCCGGAAGGCATTGCCGCTGAACTCGCCCGCATTGCGAAACATCCATTTCTAAAAGTGAAACCCGGCGCCTCCGCCGACGGGGTTGAAGAAACCGGAGACGGCATCAAGAGCATCTTTATGATGTTGCGAAGCGCCACGGGGGTGGACTTCAGCCAGTACCGGAAAAGCACGCTGAACCGCCGCATCCAGCGCCGGATGATCCTTCACAAGGTGGACGACGTGGGCGATTACGTCGCACATCTCAAGAAATATCCTGACGATGTTCACGCCCTGTATCAGGATATCCTCATCCATGTAACCGGATTTTTTCGCGAACCGGAGTCGTTCAAGGCGCTGGAGGATCAGGTGTACCCAAAGCTCGTCCATGGCAGGCAATCCCCGGGCGATCCGATACGCGTGTGGCTGCCGGGTTGCTCCACCGGCGAGGAGGCATACTCGCTGGCGATCAGCCTTGTGGAGTTTCTCGGGTTGCGGGCAGGGGAGACACGCATCCAGATTTTTGGCACGGATGTCAGCGAGCAGGTGATCGAGAAGGCGCGGCAGGGGATTTATCCGGAGGACATCGAAAGCGAAGTCTCGCCGGAACGGTTGCGGCGTTTTTTCACGAAAGTTGAGCGGGGCTACCAGATCAACAAATCGGTGCGCGAGATGTGTGTCTTTGCAAGGCAGAACGTGATCAAGGATCCTCCATTCTCCAAGCTCGACCTCATCTCCTGCCGCAACCTGCTCATCTACCTGGAGCCCGCATTGCAGAAGAAACTGATGCCCGTGTTCCACTATGCCTTGAATCCGGAGGGCTACCTGCTGCTGGGAAGCGCGGAAACCGTGGGCGCCTTCGATGAAATATTCCGGCTCGTGGACCAGAAGCACAAGATTTACAAAAAGAAACCCGGCACCCCGCGGATCGCATTCACACCCGCAGCTTTCGAGTATGGCGACGTAACCCATGAAATCCGCCGGAAGCCGGTGGCTGTCACGGAATCATGGAGCAGGCTCGATGTGTTGAAGGAAGCGGATCGCGCCCTCATGTCGAGATACTGCCCGCCCGCGATCGTGGTGGATGAAAACATGGAGATCGTCCAGTTCCGGGGGCAGATCAATCCTTTCATTGAGCCGGCTGCGGGAGAGGCGAGCCTCAGTCTCTACAAGATGGTGCGCGAAGGATTCCAAATGGAATTGAGGACCGCCATCCAGAGGGCGAAACAAAGCAAGGTGGGCGTGCGCAAGGAAGGCATGGTCATCCATGCCGGCGGACACGAAAAAAACATCAACCTGGAGGTGATTGCTATCAGCGCGCCCCCTTTGAGGGAACGCTGTTTCATTATTACGTTCGAGGAAATCCCCCTGGTGCCCGAATCTCTTCCGAAAGCCGGGAAAACCGGAAAAAAAGATGACCCGCGTGTTGCACAGCTCGAGCAGGAACTCTCCGCCATGAAGGAGCATTTGCAGGCCGTGGTTGAGGAACAGGAGGCCACCAACGAGGAGTTGCGTTCCGCGAACGAGGAGATCCAATCCAGCAACGAGGAACTCCAGAGCACAAACGAGGAACTTGAAACGGCGAAGGAGGAACTCCAGTCCACCAATGAGGAATTGACCACCGTCAACGAGGAACTGCGGCACGCAAATACCGAGTTGACCGAGGTCAACAACGACCTGGGCAACCTGCTCCGCAGCGTCAATCTTCCCATTATAATGCTCGACCGTGAACTCCGCATCCGGCGCTTCACCCCTGCCGCGCAAAAGACCATGAAGTTGCTTCCCGCGGATATCGGGCGGTCCATCACGGACCTGAGACCTGACCTGAACCTGCCGGACCTGGAAAAAATGATCCGTGAGGTGATCGACAACCTCAGCACGAACGAGCGTGAGGTGCAGGACGCTGCGGGGCGCTGGTATTCCCTGCAACTGCGCCCGTACGAAACCAGCGACAACAAGATAGCGGGCGTGGTGATGGTGCTGTTCGACATCGACGCAAGAAAGCGCAATGCGCAGTTGATGAAGCTGGCCGTGGATTACGCGGACGCTTTCGTGGAGACGGTAAGCGATCCCCTGCTGATCCTTGATCGTGACATGCGTGTGAGGAAGGCAACACGGGGTTTCTATGAAATGTTCCACGTCGAGCCGGAAGAGACCGAGGGTAAATCATTCTACGAGCTTGGCAACGGGCAGTGGGACATCCCGAAGCTGCGCGACCTCCTGGAAAAGGTGCTGCCAAAAAATTCGCACGTGCGGGATTTCAAGGTGGAGGGCACCTTTCCCGGCATCGGCCGTCACAAGATGCTCATCACCGCCCACAGGGTTGCGAGGGCGGGCGCCGATGACCGTATGATCCTTCTCTCGATCCGTGAAGCGGGGAAATGAGCCATGATCAAACCTTCCAAAGCTCCGGTAAAATCGCGTCGGCGCCCCGGCGCCAAACCGGGGGATGCGGTGGGGAATGGGAGCAGCGTCACGAAGCCAGCCCGTTTAAATACGTCGCGCCGGAGCGCGTCCATCCTTGATAAGCTGAGGAAGCTTGAATCGGAACGCGAGGCCCTGGAGGCCCGCGCCGACGAACTGGAACGGCGCCTGCACCGGCTTCACGAGATCGTCGATGACTTTACGGACCAATACGATTTCGCCCCGGTCGGGTACACTACGTTGACCTCGAAAGGGCAGATCAAGGCAATCAATATCACGGGCGCGAGAATGCTTGGCAAGGTGCGCTCCACCCTCATCCATACGCCGTTTCTTTCCTGCGTGGCCCGCAACGATTTCAAAAAATTCCTCGACCACATGCGGGAATGCACGGCTGGCAGTAAACCGGTGACGACCGTGCTGGCGCTGGGTTCCAAACAGGCAGCCCTGCACGTGGAACTCCTGAGTGTGCCGGTGCTCGATCCACAGACACAGACGACCGTGTACCGCACCGTGATGATGGATATCACAAAACGCCTCCTTGTGGAAAAGGCGCTCCAGGAAAACGAGAAACGCTACCGGGAACTGGTCGAGCTCTCGCCGGATGCGATCTGGGTGCATTGCGAGGGCTGGTTTGTGCTTGCGAATCCCGCAGCGCTGGAATTTTTCGGGGTTGAAAAACCGGAGGATATCCTCGGCAGGAATATCGCCGATTTTTTTGATGAGCGCGCCCAAAAGATCATTGAAGAGAAACTGGTAAAATACGGGGAGAGCCCCCTCGATCTCCCTCGCAGGGAGGAACTGCAGATGGGTTTGCGGAATTCCGTGGTGGATGTGGAAATCTCCGCCTGCGAGTTTGTTTACGAAGGCCGGCAGGCGATGATGGTGATCACCCGCGACATCAGCCTGCGCAAACGCGCCGAGTCCCTGATGCGCCAGGCTGAGGAGCGCTTCTCCAAGGCATTTCATGCCAGCCCGGTCGCAATCAGCATTGCCAGGCTGGATGATTCGCGGTTCATCGATGTCAACAAAGCCTTCCTGCGCATGTTCGGTTTCCAGCGGGAGGATGTGACAGGACGCACGATCTTTGAACTCAATATCCATGTCGATCCCGATGGCCGCCGAAAGATCGTGGAGCATTTGAGCAAAGAAAAATCGATTTCCAATTACGAAGTAAAACTGAAGACAAAAGCCGGTTGGCCCATCGATGTCGTTGAGTCGCTGGAACTCGTGGAACTGGCCGGACAGCCTTGCATCCTTACCATCTGGGAGGACGTTACCGAACGCCGCCGGCTGGAAAGGGAGATCCTCGAGATCAGCGAACGCGAGCAATCGCGCGTGGGGCAGGATCTGCACGATGGCGTCTGCCAGAACCTTGCGGGCGTCGCATTTCTTGCCGAGAGCTTTGCCAACAGCCTTGCGGCGGGAAAACTCACGCCGGCGGCTGCCTCGGGGGAGGCCCGCAACCTTGCAAAGTACGTGCGGCTGGCGATTGACGAGGCGCACAACCTGGCGACGGGGCTGTACCCCGTGAAAGTCGAGGAAAACGGCCTGATGTCCGCGCTTCAGGAACTGGCGACCGATACCGCCCAGCGTTTTCAAGTTTCCTGCGCCTTCAAATGCGCCGAGCCCGTGGCCCTCGCAAGCAATGAAACGGCAACCCATCTTTACCGCATCGCCCAGGAGGCGGTGGGAAACGCCATCAAGCACGGCGGAGCGCATTCCGTGGAGGTACGCCTTGCACGAAAGAAAGGCGGGGTGATACTGACGGTGGAGGATAATGGCCGGGGACTGCCTAAAAAGGCCATGCGTCCGGGAATGGGATTAAAAACGATGACATACCGTGCGCGCGTGATCGGAGGTTCGCTGGAAATCAGTAACAAGTCTACTTGCGGTGTTTCTGTAAGTTGTTTTATACCAATGAGATAAATAAAACCTGACGCATGAAAACAAAACAAATGCCATCGAAAGAAGCGGAAGCCCTCGGCGAAGCAAAAAAACGGGTGGTTATCATCGATGACCATGCAATCGTGCGGCAGGGGCTGACGCATCTCATCAACCAGGAAAACGACCTCATCGTTTGCGGCGAGGCCGAGGATGGCCTGAAAGGGTTGAGCGAGGTTGACCGGCTCAAGCCGGACGTCATCCTTCTCGACATCTCGCTGCCCGGGATGAATGGCATCGAATTCATCAAGAACGTGAGGGCGCGCCATCCCGACGTGCCGATCGTGGTGCTTTCGATGCACGATGAGTCGTTATATGCGGAACGCGCCCTGCGTGCCGGCGCGCTCGGTTACCTCATGAAAAAGTCCAGCAGCGACGAGGTGATCCTGGCTCTGCGCAAAGTCCTGAACGGGGAATTTTATCTCAGCGGCAAGACGGGCGCGACCATGTTGAAGAAATTTCTTGGCAACCAGGGGGCGCGAACCGAGTCGCCCGTATCCATGTTGAGCGACCGCGAGCTTGAAGTCTTTGAAATGATCGGGCGCGGCAAGACGACACGGGAACTGGCGGATGCCCTGCATCTCAGCACCAAGACGATCGACGCCCACAGGATGCACATCAAGGAGAAGCTCAGCCTCCACTCCGCCACCGAGTTGATCCAGCACGCAGTCCGGTATGTCGAGACCGAGCTGGCGGGCGGAAGATGATGCAGGCAAACTGTGAACATTGTTAAACGTAATCTTCCGCCCGTTTTCAGTGGCGCGATTTGACAGAACGCCGGATTGTTCCAAAGTTGATCATCGCCCTTTTCTTTCCCTGCAACCCCTATGCAAATCTACGCTGACCCCACCTTTGACATGGCGTGCGAGCAATTTCGCGTCATTGCCGATTACCTGAATCTCGACGAAAATATCCGGCAACGGACTTTATATCCCAAGCGGGCGGTGGCGGTGACGCTTCCCGTGCGGCGCGACGACGGAAGCATCGCGGTGTTCCAGGGCTACCGCGTGCAACATCATCTCGCGCTTGGTCCCACGAAGGGCGGGACGCGTTTTTCCACCTCCGTCACGCTCGGCGAGGTCGCCGCACTGGCGATGTGGATGAGTTGGAAATGCGCGCTCACCGGGCTGCCGTATGGCGGCGCGAAGGGGGGCATCACGGTCGATCCCCGCACGCTTTCCATACGCGAGCTGGAGGCGGTTTCCCGGCGCTACATGCAGGAGATGATTCCCTTTGTCGGTGTGCACACGGACATCATGGGGCCGGACATGGGGACTAACGAGCAGGTGATGGCGTGGTTCATGGACACCTACTCGGTGCACACGGGTTATGCCGTGCCGGAGATCGTGACCGGCAAACCTGTATCCATCGGCGGCACGTCCGGACGCCGCGAGGCAACCGGGCGCGGCGTGGTCTACCTTATCGAGCGCGCGCTGGATGTGTTGCACATGGAACCGGGAAAGTGCACGGCGGTCATCCAGGGATTTGGAAACGTGGGCGCCGTGACCGCGCTCGGGCTGGCCTACAAGAGCGGGATGAAAGTTATCGGCATCAGCGATGCGACCGTGGCGATTCGCAATGAAAAGGGCATCGATGTGGGGGCTGCCGACAAGTATGTGGCGCAGCACGGCAACCTCGCCGGGTTCGATGGCGGGGAGAAAATCGGTCCCGAGGAATTACTGACCCTGAAATGCGACGTCCTGGTGCCCGCGGCCGTGGAAGGGGTGATCACGGCTTCCAACGCCCGCCAGCTCCAGTGCCGCATCCTGGCAGAGGCGGCAAATGGTCCCACGACTCCCGACGCCGACGTGGTCCTTTTCCAGCGGTGGGACGAGATTTTTGTCATCCCGGATATTCTTTGCAACGCGGGTGGCGTGATTGTTTCGTACTTCGAGTGGGTGCAGGGCTTGCAGAGCTTCTTTTGGAACGAAACCGAGATCACGGACAAACTCTTCCGCATCCTGGAGCAGGCATTTACCGCGGTTACCAGGCGCGCCCGCGATGCGAAGATCCCGCACCGCATGTCCGCCATGGCGATCGGCGTGGAGCGTGTGCTGGCGGCAAAGAAGAGCAGGGGATTGTTCCCGTAATATCCTGCAATGAAGATTATCAGCCCTGAAAAAAACGGTGAAAGCATCCTGATCGTCGAAGATCATCTTCGCACGCGTGAGGCGCTCCGGGTTCTCCTCGAGCGAAAGAGCTACGATATCATAGAGGCCAAAACCTGCCGCGACGCGGTGGCGATCCTCAGCGCCCCGGACGGCCCGGGTGTGGCGCTGGTGGATTGGATGCTGCCGGATGGCACCGGCCTGGATATCTGCCACGCAGTCCGTGACCGGGATTTTGGGCGCTCCATTTATCTCATTGTCATCACCGCTCGCGATGGCGGGGAGGATGTGGCGCAGGCACTGGCGGCCGGTGCGGATGATTTCATTCACAAGCCGTGCGATGTGGTGGAACTCATGGCGAGAGTGCGCAACGGCCTGCGAAAACTCGAAATTGAGCGCGGACTGCGGAAACGCATCGCGGAGCTGGAGTCGATGCAGAAAAAAGGCAAAGCCTGATATTCCCCGCCCGGCGTTGCAAATGGCGCGAAAAATTACGTTTTCCAAACACGGATGAAAAGATAAGACTGAGCCCATGAAACTCGGTTTTATCGGCTGTGGAAAGATGGCTTCGGCGCTTGCGGAAGGTGTTTTGAAAGCGGGTGCCTTTGCGAAGGACGGGATCATTGTCACCGACAAGTTCCCCGCCGCCGTAAAAAGCCTCGTCGATAAACACGGTGTCCAGGCTGTGGCGGACAACGCCGCGCTCGCGGCCGCAGCGGATGCGATCCTGCTCTGCGTAAAACCCAATGATGCGCTCGATGCGCTGAAAGCAGCCCGCGAGCAACTCGCGGGCAAGCTCGTGATTTCCATCCTGGCGGGTGTCACGCTTTCCACGCTGGAAAAAGCCACCGGCGACAAAGTGCGCGTGATCCGCGTTATGCCGAATACGCCCGCGCTCATTCACAAAGGGGCTGCTGCTTTTGCGCTCGGGCATTCCGCGACCGAGGATGATGCTGTGCTGGTTGAGAAGATTTTCGCGTCCGTGGGAAAAGTTTTTCGCGTGAAGGAAGACCTGCTCGATGTGGTGACGGGGTTGAGCGGGAGCGGGCCGGCTTACATTTATGTGGTCGTTGAGGCGCTTGCGGATGCAGGCGTGCTCATGGGGCTGCCCCGCGACCTTGCGCTGCAACTCGCGGCACAAACCGTGGTGGGCGCGGCGGACATGGTGCTCCAGACCGGGTTGCATCCCGCGCAACTCAAGGACCAGGTCACCAGCCCGGGCGGAACAACCATTGCCGGGCTTGAAGCGCTGGAAGCGGCAGGGATTCGGTCGGCATTCCTTAGCGCGGTGCGCGCGGCCACGGAGCGTTCCCGGGAACTTGGCAAACAAAGCTAAAACGGTGATCTCGCGACACATCCGGGGATTGGTTTGTCTCCTTTTGCTCCTCGCAGCCGTGCAAACGGCGGTTGCGAAAAAGAAACCAAAGGGTTCCCCAACACCGTCTCCCACCCCTGCGGAATCTCCTGCTCCCACCCCCGATCCGAAATTAAAGCTGCCGCCCGAGGCACAAAAAGCCGCTGCCGACGGGCTGAAGGCTTTTCAAAAGGGGAATCTGGAAGAAGCTTGTAAAGACTTCCAGAAGCTCCTGGAACTCCTCCCGGACAATTTATTCGCGCTTATCAACCTTGGCGCCATCGAATACCGGCTCAAGCGCTGGGATGACGCGGAGAAGCATTTGAAGCGGGTGGTGCGATTGCAGCCGGAAGCGGCTCCCGCGTGGCTGACTCTGGGAGTAATGTATTGCGACCGGGACAAACTTGATGCCGCGCTGGCTGCATTGAGCCAGGCCGTGCTGCTTGATCCGAAAAACCCGCGGGCGCATAATTACCTCGGCGTTACAGTCGGTAAAAAGGGCTGGATTTCCGGCGCGGAAGCCGAGTTGCAGCGGGCGATAGAGATCGATCCCAACTACGCGGAGGCGCATTTCAATCTCGCGCTTTTCTATTTACAGCGTGATCCCCCGGCCGTCGAGCTGGCACGCAGGCACTACAACCAGGCCCTTGAACTTGGCGCAGCGGCTGATCCCCTGGTTGAAAAAAGCCTGGGAGAGGTTAGGAAGTAATCGCGATTCTTTGAGTCAAGGGACTTGCAGAATCGGAAAGTTTATCTTTAGTAACAGGGCGATGCGAAGAATTTTCAGAATAATCATAATCGGAATGCTGGCTGGCACGACCGTTTTGCCCCTGTCGGCGAAACAGCCGACCATCCGCAAGGCGATTCCCGTCGACAAGCCGGATACCCTGCCGGCATACACAGCCACCAGTGTGCCGCCCGATGTCCGCGCTGCGTCGGTGATGGTGATCGACGCGAAAACCGGCAAGTCTTTGCACGAAAAAAACGCCGACGAGCATCGTCCCGCAGCCAGCACACAAAAGCTGCTTACGGCCCTGGTCATCGCCGAGGAGGGCAATCTCGACAACTACGTGACAGCCGAGGCAAGCGACACATGGGCTGAGCCGGTGGTGCTGGGACTCAAGCCCGGCGACACCTACACGCGGCGCCGGTTGCTCGAGGTGTTGCTCGTGCATAGTGTGAACGATGTGGCGCGATGCCTGGCCCGCGACAATGCGGGAAGCGTGGAGGCATTTGCCATGAAGATGAACCGCAAGGCGGCGGAACTTGGCATGTCGAATTCCCATTTTATAAATCCAAACGGCCTGCCTGCCCCCGGCCAGTATTCCACGGCGCGGGACATGGCGAAACTGGCGCGGGCCGCCTATGCGAACCGCACAATCCGCTCGATCGTGGCGACCAAGTCGCTGATGTTCCAGTTTGCGGACGGCCATGTGCGCGAGTTCAAGAACACGAACCGCGTGCTCAGGGCCTGTTCCTTTTGCAACGGCATGAAGACCGGTTACACCGAGGCCGCCGGCCGATGCCTCGTCGCCAGTGGCGCCAATGGCGGTAATGATGTGATTGTGGTGGTACTCGGCGATACGACCAAGTACGTCTGGCGCGATGCCTATTTCCTGCTGGCGTGGGGACTTTCGCTCTGACCCGTGTGTAACAAACCCGCGCCATTGATCGCCTGACTTTACAATCATGACGCGCAGCATCGAAGCCCAGCTTGCCGACCTGAAATCGCGGTCACTGCTTCGCAAATTGCGGACGATTGAGTCCCCGCAGCAGGCGGTTGTCCTGTCAGGCGGTCGTGAACTGGTCAATTTTTCATCCAACGACTATCTCGGCCTTGCCACGGAACCGGCATTGCGCGAGGCCGCGAAGAAGGCCGTGGACGAATTCGGGGTGGGGGCGGGTTCATCGCGCCTCATTTGCGGGACGCTGCCGCCGCACGTATTGCTTGAACAGAAGCTCGTGGAGTTCAAGCGCACCCGTGCCGCGCTTGCCTTCTCCAGTGGCTACGCCACGGCCCTCGGGACGATGGGCGCCCTGATGAGCAAGAATGATATCGTCATCCTCGACAAGCTAAGCCACGCGTCCCTGATCGATGGCGCGCGTCTTTGCGGCGCGACCGTGCGCGTGTTCCCGCACAACCACATGGGCAAGCTTGAGAGCCACGCCAAGTGGGCGCGCGAACAGCAACCTGATGCGCGTATTCTCATCGTAACCGAATCGGTTTTCAGCATGGACGGGGACCGCGCGCCACTGGGCGACATCGTCGAGATCAAGGCCCGCTACGGCGCCCTTCTCCTGCTGGATGAGGCGCACGCCGTGGGCGTGATTGGAAAAAATGGCCGCGGGCTGGCGGACAGGCTGGAGCTTGCAGACCAGGTAGATATCCAGATGGGCACTTTGAGCAAGGCGCTTGGGGTGAGCGGCGGTTACATCTGCGCGAGCCAGGCCATTGTCGATTTGCTGATCAACAAGGCGCGCAGCTTTGTTTACTCCACCGCTCCGGTGCCGATGGTCGCTGCGGCAGCCAGTGCCGCGATCGACTTTGTGATGTCGGAGGCCGGGGAGCAACGTGTCAGGAAGCTTCGCGACAACCTGACCCAGTTCACCGCGGAATGTCCCGGGGAGTTTTTGCGGAACGGCCCGCCCCAGAGCGCCATAATCCCGATCATCGTCGGCCCGGAGGATACGGCGCTGGCCGCATCGCAATGGCTCTTTGAAAGCGGTTTTTTTGTCTCGGCAATCCGTTATCCCACCGTGGCAAAAGGCGCGGCCAGGTTGCGTATCACCCTTTCGGCAGCCCATACGCAGGAGCAGATTGGCAGCCTTTGCAGGGCACTCGGCAGCCTGCGGGATAATTTGCGGCCTGCCTGACCGGCTGCAATTTTTCCGTGCTATTTTGGGCGCGAGGTTTTATAAACGCCCCTCTTATGGCACGCAAACTCTCTCTCCCTCTCCAGGTATTTGAACAGATCCAGGGCGCACGGAACCGCCTCACAAAATCAGATGTTCTCGTCGGACTGGACGGTTTCGTTGACACGATTCTGCATGTGGTTGACAAACGCGAGTCGGCAACCAAATACACGCGCATCGAAAAGATCGCGGAGTTCGGAAAAAGGATTACAGCGGCCTCGGGGCTGAGCATGAATTTCGAGATGGTCACGCAGATGGTCAAACTCGGCGGCAATGGCCCGATCATGGCGCACGCGCTCGGCAGCTATGGCACACACGTGACATATGTCGGTAACCTCGGCTCGCCGAATGTGCATCCCATCTTTTCAGATTTTGCAAAAGCCACAGATCTTTATTCCATCGCGGAGCCCGGCTATACGGACGCCGTCGAGTTCGAGGATGGCAAACTCATGTGCGGCAAGCACGCAAGCTTGAAGGAAGTCAACTGGGCGACGATCCTCAAGCATCTCCCCGAGGAAAAACTGATCAAGAAATTCAACGATGCGTCGCTGATCGCCCTGGTGAACTGGACGATGCTGCCGCTCATGAACGGAATCTTTAACAAGATCCTGAAAAACGTCGCTCCCAAGCTCACCGGTGAAAAGCGATGGATATTCTTTGACCTGGCTGATCCCGCAAAACGCACCCGCGCGGATATCGCGGAGGTGATCAAGATCATCGTCAAGTTCCAGAAGTATTTCAAAGTCATACTCGGGTTGAACCTGAGCGAAGGTCACCAGATCGGCGAAGTGCTTGGCATCAAGGTTCCGGGAAATTCCCCGGAAGATGTCACTACCCTTGCCGCGCGCATCCAGTCCAAGCTGAAGATCGAGACGGTGGTTGTGCATCCCACTCATTTTGCCGCAGCTGCTGATGCGAACGGCGCGACATTTGTCGCCGGACCCTACACTCCGAAGCCGAAGATCACGACTGGCGCGGGTGACCATTTCAATGCGGGATTCTGCATCGGCCGCCTGCTGAATGGCGACCTTGCGACGAGTTTGCAGATCGGTGTCGCGACTTCCGGTTATTACGTGAGGCAGGCTAAAAGCCCACGTCTGGAGGACTTGAAAAAATTCCTCCAGACGCTGTAACTGCATTGGCTTCGGGCGCAGTTGGCCCGCTAGGATTTGATCAGGCTTTGGGTGTTGCGGTGGGAGCGGCTGCTTTGTCTTTCTTGCCGGCCTTGACCGGGGCGACGTCGGCTTGCGCCTTGTCCTTGCCGATTTTCACGGATACCGCTTCCAGTTTGCCATCCGCAGCCTTGTTGTAGGCTCCGGTGACCTTGTCGCCGACCGCGAGGTCGTTCAGTGTCGCGGCGGCTTCGCCTTTCGTTACCTTGGTGGCATCGTTGACTGAGAACACGCGCACTTCCTTCTTGCCGATGCTGAAGGTTTTTGCGGTTTTGTCCACAGCCACGATGTGGCCCTGGTAAGGCAGGCTCGAGGTCTTTTCAGCAACGGGCTTTTCAACCTTTTTCGCGCTGGATGCAGCCTCGGTTTTTGCCGGGGTTTTGGTGTTATTGTTTGGGGTGTTGTCCGCTGCGTTCAGGCCAAATGGCGCTGCGAGAGCGACTGAAGCGATGAATGCGGCGGTGATGGTTTGCAGTTTGTTTTTGTTCATATTAAGCATGGTTGCATGCTGTTAATACAGACGAAGCGCCGCGCGCTTTAATCAAAGTATTTGAAAGAATCGCAACGGACGATCCGGCACGAAACGTGATGGCGCCTTACTTGAAGAGCGGTTTCACAAGGCCATCCAGCAATTTCTTTGGCGCCTCGGGGACCTTCGGGACGATCTTGGTTGCATCCCCTACGATGTCCAGGGCGGACATCGGAATTGCCAGCGCGATGCGCCCGCTCAAGTCCTCCTTTGGCGATTTGAGCGGACCCGTGAGATGCATGGTGGTCCAGCGGTAGTTGCCGCGCGCCGATGTGAACACCCTCGCCTCCAGACCCGGCAGCCATTTCACGAGATCATGGGGCAGGCCGATTTGAAATGTGCCGTTGATGTTCGAGTTGTTGATCGTGAAACCGCCCTCGACGCTGACCAGTCCCTTTGACTCGACAACAATGTTTGACACCGTGACCTTCTGTCCTGAATAGATGAAATCTGCGGAAGCCTGGTGCAGTTTGATTTTCCTGAATTGTGGCGAACGCGTGAGCTTTGCGATGAAGTCGAGCGCGGCGATCCCCTCGATGTCGCCGTTTTCGAGATGGCCCGAGCCGGAGACTTCCGGCGGATTCACCACCGGCATGGGGCCGCTTACTTTTACATCGGCAAAGAGAGTGCCCCGCAGTTTTGCCTGCACATCCGGCGGCAGGAATGGCTTGAGCGGGAGGGCGGTTACTTTCACCTGCACGTCGAGATGTTTCTCCGTGTTCACCTCGCCGTTCACTGCGATGTTGCCGCCTGCGGAGAGCTTGAACAGGCCTTCCTGGATGGTAACCACCGGGCCCTGGTAGCGCACCTTGACGTGGTCGAGGTTCAAATCGGGGCCGCCTTTTTGCGAGACCGTGCCGCTTTGCAGCAGGACGTTCCATGCGTCGTCGCCATCCGGCTTCACAGTCACCTCCGTGCCTTTTACAGCGCCGGCCTGCGGTGTATTTTCACCCCACAGAACATTCGTGTCATGCACGACCACCTTGCGCAGATCGAGCTTGGGCGTGATCCATCCGAAGTGGGAAGGGGAGGCCGGCTTGGGCTGTTCCGGCTCGACACCGATTTCGCTCTCCGGAACAGGCGGCGCGCCGGTATGCCCGAGCGAAACCTGCAGCCGCCCAATGCTGACCTCGTCGATTTCCAGTGATTTGTGCATAAGGCCGCCTATGACGAGCGCGGTGTGGATTTTGGTGAGTTCGAGGCTTGAGAACGCGGCCTTTGCTGTTCCCTGAGCCTTGAAGTTATCGGTATTCACCGAGAATCCCGCGAAATGGAACGGCGCATATTCGCAGCGCGCCTTGAGTTGTTGCGATGTCACATGGCCGAGCAATTGGCGGAATGCATCGCTCTGGAGATAGCCATTCAGCCAGGTGCGAACGTAGAAAAAACCCGCGATCAGCAGAATGAGAAAAAACGAGAGCCCCCAAATGGCGATACGAAGCCACAGGGGGCGCCGTTTTTTTACTGTCTCGTCGATGATTGGCCCGGCGTCCATCGGATTATGGCATGCTCAGGAACCGAGCAGCCACGTAAGGCGCCCGCTGGCCGGTTTCACGTGAGAGGCGGGAAGGGCGGGATTGCCGCGCACGACTTCATCCACCATCGCAGCCTTGCCGGAGCCGTTTACGAGGAAACAGACATGCCGCGCGGCGTTGATGATCGGGAATGTGAGCGTGATGCGCTGCGGTGGCGGTTTCGGGCCGGTGGCGGGAATCACTGCGCGCCTGGTTTCATTAAGCGCGGGCGAGCCGGGAAAAATCGAGGCCGTATGGCCGTCCTCACCGAGGCCGAGCAGCAGTAGATCGTGCGCGTAGAGTGATTCGCCGAAGCGCGACGCAACGTGCGCGAGCTTGTGCTCATATTCCAGCGAGGCGGCTTCCGGTTCCATCTCGCCGCGGATGCGGAAGACATTGCCCTCCGGGATATCGATGGCGTCGAACAGCGCCTTCTTTACCATTTTGTAATTGCTGTCATCATCATCGGGCGGCACGCAGCGCTCGTCGCCAAATGTGATCTGGATTTTGTCCCATGGCAGCGACTGCCTCGCCAGCTCCGCGTAGACGGGCTTCGGCGTATTTCCTCCGCAAAGGCTCAGGCGGAAAATGCCGCGCCCGGCGATGGCGTCCAGCGCGCTCTCGTGGATGATCGCCGCGGCGTCGCCGACGAATGCCTTGCTGTGGATGATGCGTGTTTTCATGGCTTACATTAATTTTGGTGGAATTGCGAAATGGAGCACCCCGGCCCCCGGCCGCAGGGCGGTGAGGTTGATCGCTGTGAGCGAGGCTTTGCGCAGGTGCAGGCTCTCGTGCAACGGCAGGCCGAGCAGATGCGCGGCAAGCAGGCTGAAGTCGGGTTCATGGCCGACGAGCATCAGGCTCGGAAAACGCGAGTAAACTTTCAGTTCCTCGAGCGCGGTCTCCGGTTGCATCCCGGCGGAGAGCATGGGGTCGATGATGAACTCCGCCGTCTGTAATTCCTTGGCCACGATGCGCGCTGTCTGCTCGGCGCGCTTCAGCGGGCTGGTGAGGATGATGGCCGGGATGAAATCATTCTTGCGGCAGAACCTGGCGACTTTGCGCGCCTGGGTGATTCCCTTGTCGGTCAATGCCCGTTCGGCGTCGGACCCGGCCTGGTCAACAGCTTCAGCATGTCGGAGAAGGTAGAGAAGCATGGGATTTAGGAAGTATGATTTAAGATTTAGGAAGTATGCGAACTTTCTTCAAACTCCAAATGCCGCATGCGGGCGGGGTGCCTTTACATCACCATGCCTCCATCCACGGTCAATGTCTGGCCGGTGATGTATTTGGCGTCGGGGCCTGCGAGGAAGGCTACGGCGGCGGCGATGTCGTCGGGTTCACCAAATTTGCCTAGCGGGATTCCGGGGAGGACGGCGGCTTTCACGTTGTCGGGCAACACGTGGGTCATGTCGGTGGCGATGAAGCCGGGGGCGACGACGTTCACGGTGATACTGCGGCTGGCGAGCTCGCGGGCGAGGGATTTGCTGAGGCCGAGCAGGCCGGCTTTGCTCGCGGCGTAGTTTGCCTGGCCCGCGTTGCCCGCGAGGCCGCTCACGGAGCTGATGTTGATGATACGTCCGCTACGCTGGCGGATCATTGTGCGCATCACGCCCTGGGCGAAGTTGAATGCGCCCTTGAGATTGGTATCGATTACGACGTCCCAATCCTCCTCCTTCATGCGCATGGAGAGGCCGTCGCGGGTGAGGCCGGCGTTGTTTACGAGGATGTCAACGCGTTCGAAATCGGCGATGATCTTTTCCGCGGTGGCGGCGACTGCCTTGGTGTCGGCGACGTCCACAGCGTAGGCTTTGGCAGCGCCCGGGTGCTTTGCGTTGATCTCTTCGGCGACCTTGGCGGCATTGGCCTCGGTGCGGCTTACACAGGCGACTTTTGCGCCTTCAGCGGCGAGGCGGTTTGCGATTGCCTGGCCGATTCCGCGGCCTGCTCCTGTGACGATTGCGACTTGGTTTGCGAGTTTCATAAATTTTGAGAAATGCGGTGAAATTTTAAATGGGACTTATAGGCCATATGTGACCTATGGGACATATGTGATGGAGGTTTAGACTTTGACCCAGCTCCTGGTTTTGGCGCTCTTTTCCACGGCGGCGAGGACGCGCTCGTTTGCGAGGCCGTCGGCGAAGGTGGGTTGCACGCTCTTGCCGGCGACGACCGCTTTCACGAAGTCGGCGAAGGTGTTCACGAATGTGTGCTCGTAGCCGATGATGTGGCCGGGGGGCCACCATGCACCCGCGTAGGGGTGTGTCCCCTCGGTGACGAGGATGCTGCGGAAACCGCGGCGGTCTGCGGGGTCCTCGGCGTTGTAGTATTCGAGGCGGTTCATGTCCTCGAAGTTGAATGCGAGCGAGCCTTTGCTGCCGTTGATCTCGAGCGTGATGTGGTTTTTGCGACCGTATGCGAAACGGGTGGCCTCGAGGTTTGCAATCGCGCCGTTTTTGAAGCGACCGATCCATGACACGGCATCATCGACCGTGACCTTGCCCATTTTTTTCGCGCCTTTTGCGCCGAGGAGCGCGCCGGTTTGTGCGAGTAGCGGGCGCTCCTTGATGAATGTCTCCATGAGGCCGCACACTTCCTTGATGTCGCCCACGAGGTAGCGGCCGAGGTCGATGATGTGGGCGTTGATGTCGCCGTGCGTGCCGCTGCCGGCGATCTTTGACTGGAGGCGCCACACGAGCGGGAAATTCGGGTCGGTGATCCAGTCCTGCGCGTAGCGGGCGCGGTAGTGGAAAATGCGGTCGCCGAGTATGCCGTCCTCGATCATGCGCTTTGCGAGGGCGATGGCGGGGATGCGGCGGTAGTTGTGGCAGACCATGTTCACCACGCGCGCTTTTTTCACGGCGTCGACCATTGCCTCGCACTCCGCGATGTCCATGGCGAGCGGTTTCTCGCACAGGATCGCCTTGCCGGCCTTTGCGGCGGCGATGGCGATCTCGGCGTGGGAATCATTCGGCGTGGTGATGTCGATGATGTCGATCGCGGGATCGGCCACGACCTCACGCCAGTCGGTGCTCGTCTTTGTCCAGCCAAGCTGGTTTTTTGCCTTCTCCACGGCGGCGGCGTTGCGTCCGCAGATCGTGTTCAGCTCGACGGTGGCGGGAAGATCGAAGAATTTACCGGCCTGGCGCCACGCGTTCGAATGGGCTTTGCCCATGAAGTTGTAGCCGATCATGCCGACGGAGAGTTTCTTTTTCATAAGGGTAGTGAGGGAAGGTTGGGATTTGCGCGAAAGAACCTTTTAGCAGAAGCGACGCGTGTTGCGCAACGGGGGATTGCCTTGCCGCTCATCGCTGATTCGGTGACCGAAAGCATCTTCACGGCAAGTCAAGGTTTGTATAGAATTGTCAAGGTTGAGCAAGGTTTTCGGCCAGATTTGGCAAGGTTTTGCGATGTGCCTGTCTCTGTAAATGTCCATGTGGATTTTGGCGGTTCTCTGTAAAGCGTCAGGATTGTCGAGGTATTTTGAAATTTGGGGCTTCTTCCCGCCAAGCGAGGGGCGATGCCGGTACAGGCGGCACAAGGTGGGAGGCTTTGTTGGAGGTGGACTGGCGTGATGCGATGGGTCGGGCGCCTGTTCCGATGCCAGTGGGATGCACTGGCGGGGCACGCTGATATGACTTTTGAAGATTATCATGCCTCCGGGGTCGTTGGTGCCGCGAGGGGGAAAGTCAAGGGAATTAGGAGCAGAATTTGGGTAGATGGGCGCTGATCGACCAAGCTAAGATGTGAATGATCTGAAATCAGTTCCTTCAATGTTTGTCAGATTTTTTTGCCAGACCTTTTTATGCCCATATGCACCGATTGACCCGAAGGGCGTCAAGATAAGAGTTTAGGAACCAAGAGCGGGGGAAATCCGTCACCCCGCTCCGGGGGTTTGTCCGTTTTTTATTGTGATACCCGGAGCTTCTCCCGCAGAGGCGGGATGCGCTCCGGGCTTTAATTCCGGCGCGCCCTCCGGGCGCTGGAGATGTTTGGCGCGTTCCTGATTCAATGCCGTATGCTTCATTTATTTGATCCAAAGATTCATGCCAACGGGGCATTCTGAATGGATATGGCTACTGATGAAAATGGCGCGATGACCACTTACCTGGAACCGGATGAGCGCTTGCTGGCGATGGCGGAGAAGATTCGTTACAAGGAAACTCCACAGGAGGATATGTGCCTTTATCTTCTGCGACCGGAAGGGGTGAAAGCGGGGGCGTTGCCGGCGGTGGTTTATTTTACGGGGGGCGGGTGGGAGAATGGCTCGCCTGCGGGGATGATTGCGAATGCGGCGTGGTTTCGCGACCATGGCGTGATCGGGATTTCGGCGGATTACCGCGTAAAATCGCGACATGGGACCACGCCGATTGAATGCATCGAGGATGCAAGGTCGGCGATTCGTTACGTGCGCGCCAATGCGGGGGCGCTGGGTGTTGATCCGGCACGGATTGTCGCGTGCGGGGGATCGGCCGGCGGGCATATTGCGGCGGCTACTGTGCTCGATGGTCATGATGATATCGGGGATGACCTGGCGGTGAGTCCCAGGCCCGCGGCGCTGCTGTTGCATAATCCTGTGCTCGGGGCGGGGTTTCGGATGGATTTTTTCAACGCGCATCCGGAATGCTCGCCGCTGAATGGAGTACGCAAGGGCTGGCCGCCCACCATTGTTTCGAATGGGACGGAGGATAATGTCACCCCGTATGCGGTTGCGGAGCGATTTGTGGGCGCGATGAAGGCGGTGGGGAATGTTTGCGAATTGATCACGATCCCGGGAGCCGGGCATTCCTGCGACTGGCCGGTGAGCAATCCGCATTTCCTGCCCACGATGACGCGGATGGCTGAGTTTTTGTGGGAGCAGGGGGTGGTGCCGGGAAGTAACCCGTCAGAAAAGTAAACACAGCGTCCTTGTTCCAATCCACCATTCGCTTTTAAACGATTTGTTGAGAGTGAAATTACTGTTCAATACCGCCTTCTTTTGGCCGTTCGATTTGTTGTTTCAGATCATCGGTAAGCAAATCCCACAGCCCGGAATGCGCCTCGACCAGACGGGCTATATCTCCTAAATCTTTGATGCGTTTACTCTGCCGTCTTTTTGCATCGCTCCAAGCCGCGATTTTTCCTTTGAGAGTATCCTCCTTCGAGGCGACCCGGAGTAAAATACCGTGTACATCGGCGGGAACAGCCCTCTGGGGAAAGTCGCGGTAGAAGTCTTCCGTGCTGAGTTGGAGGCTGACTTTTGAATGCCCTTTAAAGTTGACCGACCACTGGAATTTTTCGGACTGGAATCCTGCTTGTGTGAGGGCATCAACGGCGCGGTCAACCGCCTCAGCGGCGACTACGAAATCAACATCCTGCGTGACCATCGGTTCCGCAGCCCAATGGTTGACAGCGACCCCGCCGATGGCACACCACGGGATATCCGCCCGCTCCAGGCAATCGACCAGCCGCATGACATCATCGGTGCCGCCGACGGTCTGCCAATCGTAGAACTGCTTTGCTGTCATGAGTGCATTCTGTCATTTCGGTAGGTTGGATGCGAGTTTTTTGAGAACGGAGTGGGCTATGCGAGGAATAGGACGAAATCCTGTTTGGAAACCGGTGCTCATTTTGTTGCTCCCTTCGTTTTAAGAGCGTTCGCAAATTCTGTATCCCATACAACAGACAAGGGCGTTTTGCCTTCCGCATTACGTTCGTTAATATCAGCTCCATGATTCAACAAAAAATCAATCGCATTCATTTGCCGATTCATGGCGGCAAGGTGTATTGCGCCTGTCGTGATTGCCCCATGAGCAATTGCCAATTCGATCAATTCAATGTTTCCGTATCTGGTGGCTTCTTTTAGGATTGTACGTCCGTATTTATTTGTGGCTTCGATATCGTTTCCTTTTGCGAGAAAATCCAATAAGTCGCGGGTTTTCCCGAGCTTACCAATCCATTCTATCTCATCCAGTTTTGGTTTATACGGGTCCGGATAAAGGCTATCGAGAAATTGTTGAAACGAGCGAGCGACAAATAACAAGCGGGCAGATTCCCCGGGGCTAGGAATTTCCTGCTCGTGATTCCAAAAACAAATTTGGCCACGATCCTTTCCGGACACCTGTAAACATATCGTGTTGCCCAGACCATCCATTCCTATCGGAATCACTCCGGCAGGCAGATCAGATTTCATCTGGACAGTTTGTTTTTCGAGAGAAGTAAATGTTTTTCCGTTGAGAGAAAAAAGTTCCTTCAGGAAAGTTTCCCCCTCCTCCTCGATCTTGAAAGTCTCTGGCGTAGGCTGGTAACCACCATTGGTAAGCAATAGAAATTGTCTGTAATCTTCTGGCAGCGAAATTCCAAATCGCTGTTCGAATTCCGTTACATCTCCGCTTTTTATTGGCGATCCGGGAGTTCTGAACTGAATGCTGCTCATGCTCGCGCGAAGTGTTTTTGAAATCTACTTACACCGAAGCAAACACCTTCAAAAACGCCACCTCCAACGCGAGGACTTCCTGAATGTTGCGCTCGAGATTTTCGCGGAGGTCCTCGATGGCGGCGATTTTTTTCAGGACCTGGGGGGTGGTGAATTGGGTGGCGAGTTTTGCGGTGGCGTCGGCGAAGGCGGGGTATTCGAGTTGGTCGATGCCGCTTTGCTGGCGGAGGACGTCGGCCCACCAGTTGAGGATCACGGCGATGAGGCCGAAGCGCTCCTGCACGTAGCGGGCCTCGGAGAGGGCCTTGAAATGTTCCTCGCGGTCCTTCAGCCATTCACCGTCGGTGGTTTGTTTGTAACGGGCGATCTCGTCGTCCTGCACGGTTTCGATTTCGGCGACGATCGCCTGTTTCGTTTCGGCGAGGAGTTGCTGGAACTCGCGCACGAGGCCGAGCGCGGGGGCGATGCCTTTGGTTTCGCGGGTGAAAAAATCGCGCAGCGTGTTGAGAAGCTGCAACTCGGTTGCCGTGGGCTCGCGTTTTGCAGGGGTGGCGAGTGTCACGGCGATGCAGCGGGAGAGGATCGTATCGGGCAGCGCCTCGGGCTGCGAGGTTGTGAGGAGGAGCAGGGAATTGTTCGGCGGTTCCTCGAGGGTTTTGAGGAATGCGTTGGAGGCTTCCACTTTCAGGCGGTCCGCGTCGAAGAGGATGCCGACTTTTTTCCCACCGAGGGAGGAGCGCATCTGCAATTCCTTCTCCATGGCGCGGACCTGATCGATGACGATGCGGCGGGATTTGGATTCCGGCTCGGCAATATGAACATCCGGATGCTGGAAAATACTGGAGGCCGATGCGCTTGAAGCGGTGACCATGGTGGCGAGGTGGCCGGCGAGTTCGCGCTTGCCGCTGCCTTGGGGGCCGCAGATCAGGTACGCGTGGGCGAGGCGCTGCTGGTCGTTTGCGCGGCGCAGGAGATCGAGGGCGACTGTGGGCGTGAAGGACATTTGAAGAGAAGGCGGAGGGATGAGGGCGGAGGGCGGAAAGGGGGAGGCGTCAGTTTTTTTTGGTTAGTTTTTCGGAGAGATGCGCCCAGATTGCCTGCTCGATTTCGGAGATGGATTTTGAGGCGTCGATCACGCGGACGCGGTGCGGCTCGCTGGCGGCGAGTTTCTGGTAGCCGGCGCGGACGGCTTCGTAGAACTCGGGGGGCTGCTGTTCCATGCGGTCGATGCCGCCGGGTGGGAGGGGGCGGGCGAGCATGCGGGCGGTGGAGGTGGCCAGGTCGAGGTCGAGGAGGAAGGTGATGTCGGGCAGGCAGGGGCCGACGGCGAATTCGTTGATGAATTTCACGGCAGGCGTTTCGATTTTCCGGGCGACGCCCTGATAGACCGTGGTGGAATCAAGGAAGCGGTCGGCGATCACGGTGGTGCCGGCGTCGAGCGCGGGCTGGATGACCTCGCGCACGAGCTGGGCGCGGCTGGCAGTGAAGAGGAGGAGTTCCGCCTCGGGTTTCATGGCGAAGCCGGCCTTGGAGTATTGCAACAGATTGCGGATGTCCTCGCCGATGGGTGTGCCGCCCGGCTCGCGGGTGGTAATGAAGGGGATGTTGAGGCCCAGAAGCCGCTCCGAGAGATGCTTGATCTGGGTGGATTTGCCGCAGCCTTCCGAGCCTTCAAATGTGATGAACAAACCGCGCTGCATGAGGTCTGCGATGTAAAAACAAAGGCGCGGGATTGTCGATGAAGAATGCGGGAGGAGGGCGAATGACGAAATCCGAATGACGAAGCACGAAACAAGCCCGAAGTCCGAGGGATGATCAGTGACCAGGCACAGTCTAGAGATGAATCCGATTCCCATTTCTCCCGGTTTTCATGAGACATAGGGGACATATATGACATATGAGACACATGGGACATATGTGTGAGGCGTGGTTTGTTGACAGGGAGTTTCGCTGTCTGGACTCCATATACGCCGTCTTTACATGCGCCGGATATGTTCTTAACTTAATCGGAGTGGGGCAAATACCGCGGTTTTCCGTCCAACCAATATGAAAGCATTTTTCCTGGTGCTGTGTGTATCGTCCGTAGCGGCCGTGGCCCAAACGCCCGCGCCTCAAGATGCGGGGCAAACCTCCCTGGCAGCGGCTTATTCCAAGCTGTGCTTTGAAACCACGCATGCCGCGTGTGTCGACTGGTTTGTGAAACAGAAGGATTTTGGCATCAGGCGCACGATCAGCGCGGATGAACGCGAGCAAGCCCAGCAATTGCGGAAAATATGGACTGTCGAGGGGAGTGATTACTCGGTTACGCGCATGGAGCTTGTCAGTCTCCTCAAAAATGACCCGCCCGCCGTTTACGTATGGCTCCCGCATCACGTGCCTGCCAACGCCATGACGGCACAGATAGCAAAGAAAAGCACCGAACGAGTGCGCCCGTTGAATGAATTTGAAACCGCGGCGCTCAAAAAAATCAAGGCCGGTGAAAATGTGGTGCTGGAGGGGAATGAAAAAGCGTTTGGGGCGATCCGTGCGCAGGCATCGTGCATGAAATGTCATGATGTGGATGAAGGGGCGTTGCTTGGGGCATTTTCCTATGTGCTTGAGAAACGTCCTCCGCCAATGCCATCCCTGAAATAACGGATTTTCCGCATCGGTTGCGCGGCCGCTCGACTAGCATCGGGCTTTGATATACATGGGCGGTAATGCCCAGCGAAACGCAAATCCGAAACCTCTTTGCGTCGCCGCTTTTTCAAAGAGATTATGAGACGTGCGATGATCCGGAATCGCCTGCGGCGCTGCCGGAAGCTTCGCTGGATTTTCTCTCGGCGCTTGCCGGGGAATTGAAGGCGGGAGTGGTGTTTGAGTTTGGAAGCGGACAGAGTACGAAGATGTTTTTGCGGCAGGGATGTGCTGTTACCAGTCTGGAGGACAGCGATCACTGGATGGAACAGACGCAAAACCAATTGTCGGCGGAGGAAAAGGGGCGGCACACGGCGCTGGTGAGACCGTTGCAGCGGAGGATGCATGGATTCATCCCGATGATGGACTGGACCGTGGATTCCACGATTGCAGAGAAACTCGGCGGTGCTGACATCATCCTTGTGGACTCGCCTTATTTCGCTCCGTTTCGCGAATCCACGCTTTGGTCGGCGTTGGTACACGGAAGGAATGCGGTCGTGATCCTCGACGATACGCGGATTCCCACGCTGAGCCGGTTTTGCGACATGATTGCGGTGGAAAATCCGGGTGTGTTGCATCGCCGGGTGGCGGTGGGCCATACGTTCGACTTTTTTGCCCGCGTGACGGACGAACCGTTGAAGGCCAGGCATCCGGTGTTCGAGATTGCAAAGGGGTGGCGCAGGTTTTTTCTCTCGGGCAAGTATGCGGGCGGCTGAGGCAGATTGTTTTCAAGGCGCGGGTAAAATCCGGGTTTGATCTTGTGCAACGGGGGTGAGATATCTACGGGCAAGGCCATGCCGTATGTAATTTCCAGCGAAGGCGGTATTCTCTACATTACGTTCTCGGGCGTCGTGGGCGAAGATGACCTTGGGAATATGACGGCCAGCATGATTGAACTTGAGAGTACCTGCGAAGTAATCCCCCACCGCATTACCGATCTCACCAACGTGAGCCATGTGGACCTGGATTTCTCCTCGATCCTGGACCTCGCGAAACGACGCATGGCAATGATCCTGCCGAACGCGATCAAATCCGCGATCGTGGTTTCCCGGCCAGACCATATGGGGTTTGCACGGATGTTCCAGACCGTGAACCGCCACCCGAAAATCACGATCCGGATTTTTCCCGAGATGGATGGGGCGCGGGCGTGGATTGCTGAAAATTAATGGAAGCTCTCCCCGGCCCGTTCGCGCAAAGTGCGGCTTGCGGGAAGCGAAGGTTGCATTTACGACTAGGGTAGCAAGATCATTCCAGCCATGAATCCCGCCAATACCGAAGATGTCCCTTTTTATGATGTCGTGATCATCGGCGGCTCGCTGGCCGGGGCGTCGGCAGCCACGCTGCTAATGCGGGAAAATCCCGGTATCCGCGTGTTGATTGTCGAAAAATCGGCGCAGTTCACGCGACGTGTCGGCGAGGCGACCGTAGAGATCAGCGCATATTTCATGGGACGCGTGCTGGGCATGACGCAGCATCTTAACGAATCGCATCTTGTGAAACAGGGGATGCGTTTCTGGTTCTGCAACGACGATGTGAAGGCGCTGGATGAGGCGAGCGAGATCGGCAGCCGCTACCAGGTGCGGTTGCCTTCCTATCAACTCGACCGGGCGGTGTTCGACGAGGAGGTGCTCAAGCGCGCGTGCGCGGCAGGGGCCACACTCCTGCGACCTGCCAGCGTGGCGAAAGTGCAACTTTCACCGGGAGGTGAACAAACAATCACCCTTCGCGCCGGTGAAGAGACGCACACGGTGCGTGCGCGATGGGTGGTGGATGCCTCCGGTGTGGCGGCGTTGCTCGCCAGGCAGGAAGGGTGGTGGCGGCAGAACACCGAGCACCCGACCGCCGCCGCGTGGGGACGCTGGCAGGGTGTGAAAGACTGGGATAGCCGCGAGCTTGCGGAGAAGTATCCGGAATGGGCCTCGGCCCCGTACGGCATCCGCGGCACGGCGACGAACCATATCATCGGCGATGGCTGGTGGAGCTGGTGGATTCCGCTCAAGGGCGGGGACGTGAGCGTCGGGGTGGTATTTGACCAGCGCCTCGTGGAGTGGCCGCAGGGAGGCAAACTCGGCGACCGGTTGAAAAATTTCCTCATGCAGAACCCGATCGCCCGCGAGTTGCTCGAGAACGCGCATTTTATCGAGGACGACGTCCTCTGGCGCAAAAATCTCGCCTACTCGAGCACTACATACGCGGGAGATGGATTTGCGCTCGTCGGGGATGCCGCGGCTTTCATGGACCCGTTCTACAGTCCCGGCATGGATTGGATCGCATTCACCGTTGCGAACGCTGTTGATCTCATCACGGCGCAGCGCAAGGGAGAGCCTCTGGAGGAACGAATCGGTGACATCAACCGCAAGTTCACTATGAGCTATCGTTCATGGTTTGAGGCGGTGTACAAGGATAAATATGAGTACATGGGCGAGTTCGACCTGCTGCAGCTCGCGTTTCTCATGGACCTTGGGCTTTACTACTTCGGCATTGTTTCACAGCCTTTCCGGCTGGGGCCGAAGGCGCTGCTCACGCCGCCGTTTTCGGTGCCTGTATCGCGTCCCATTTTCAAGCTGATGAGCACCTACAACAGGCGTCTTGCGAAGATCGCGCGCCGCCGCCGCCGTCTGGGCATGCTTGGCAAGGCGAACCGGATGAACCGGTTTCTTACAAACGGCTACACGCTGAGCCGGGGGGATATCAAGACCGTGCTCAAGACAATCCTGCGCTGGGGCTGGCTGGAATTGACCGAGGGCCGGCACACATGGGGCAAGTCAGGCGAGGAGACGACGCCTCCCAAACAGAAGACGGTGGATGACGGGAATTACGCGGAGTCCACCGCCGCATCGACGCGCTGACCTACTTCGTGATCACCCGCGGCATCTCGGTGGTTTCCTTCGCCATGCGCTCGCTCGTTCTGCGGTTGTTGATGACGAAATCGTTATTGTCGCCGTAGCGCGACCAGGGGCCGGGCGGGACATCGCGGTATTCCACAAACTTCCAGTCGCACACGTCCTTCGTGCCGAAGCCGAGGTAATCGCGCACGGCAGGCGAGACGTCGAGGCCGGCGCCGCCGTTCAGGTTTGGCTTGGGCATGTCCCTGCCGAAGACGTATTCCCAGTGGTCGGTGCGGAACGGGCCGCAATCGGACCATTGCGCGTAGCAGACCCGGCCGTTGTGGGCGCGGATCGCGATCCAACGGTTCTGGCAGACGGATTTGCCGGGGCGTTCAAACGTCTCCTTGAACCACGGAATCACCTGGTAGGCCTCGGGTTTGGTCGTGCCATGTGTCACGTCGTTATAAGGCAGGGCGAAGTAAAAGGGATTCTGCCGGGGCGTGAAGGCCACCGGGATGTAATTGCGGCGCGCACTGGTATCAGGGGTATCGAATCCGCCGTAATTGCTCTGCCATTCCGGATCCCATGAGCTCTTGAAGTTGGGCACCGGGTTATTGCCGGCGGCACGTTCACCCACCCAGAAGACGGTGGCGACGATGTTCATCTTCCAAGGGTAGCGCCCGAAGACCATGCCCCGGCCGGTGGTGGGAATAAAAACCTGGGGCTCGATTTTCAGCAAGGCGCTCTCGCGCAGCTTCATGGCATACTTGGCGAAATCCGAACTGCTCTGGTAGGGGGATTGCGAAAAAGCGGTGGTGGCTACTGCCGCAAATCCAAAAAGAGTAAGTAGTGTCCTGAGTCTCATATTTGGGGTGGCTTTGTTTATAGATGAATTTGCCTAATCGGTAAAGTGATTTTTTGATTTATGTCCGATTTTTGTATTATCTGATGCTTAAACTACATAAAAGCAACTGTTATTTGTGGTTGATAGGGCAGGTTTTACAAAGGTTTAACCAAATATAAAAATATATATAGCATCAAACATGCCTCCTGACGAGCCTGGAGTCCGAATTCCCCGCAGCCGCGCCATACTAAATTATCCCGCAATGCCGGGCTTTGGGGAAAATGAAGGCTGACACTGGTGGGCAGGCGATGTAGAAACAGGACGATTCCATGATTAATTTCGGCATAGTAGGAGTGGGGTGGCGGACCGAGTTTTACCTTCGCATCGCGAAGGCCTGTCCGGACCGGTTTACGGTGGCAGGGGTGGTGGGGAGGACGCCTGCAAGGGCTGCGGTGATCGCGAACCGCTTTGGCGTGCCGCTTTACACCTCGGTCGATGAACTGGTGCAATCCGCCCGGCCGTTGTTCGTGGTTACGAGTGTGCCGTGGGAGGTGAACCCGGGCATTTTGAAACAACTCGCGGAACTTGGCACCCCGGCCCTGTCCGAGACGCCGCCGGCATCATCCGTGGAGGAAATGAGCGCACTGTGTGCATTGACCGGCAAGGGGGCCCGGATCCAGGTGGCGGAGCAGTATTTCCTGCAACCCCACCATTCCGCCCGGCTGGCATTTGCCCATGGCGGGAAGATCGGACGCGTAACACAGGCACAGGTGTCCGTGGCCCACGATTTCCATGGCGTGAGCCTGATCCGGCGGCTGCTCGGCATCGGGTTCGAGAACGCAAAAATCACCGCCAATGTTTTCAAGTCGCCTATCGTGAGAGGCCCGGGACGGGCCGGCCCGCCTGCCCGCGAGGAAATCGTGGATTCGGAGCAAGTGATGGCGTGGCTGGACTTCGGCGACCGGCTGGGCGTCTTTGATTTCACCGGAAGCCAGTATTTTGCCAGCATCCGTGATCCGCGCGTATTGGTACGCGGGGAGAAAGGCGAGATTTTCAATGACTCGGCGGTTTACCTGAAGGATTTCCTCACGCCGATCTGCGTGAATTTCATCCGGCACAGCGCGGGTGAGCACGGAAATCTCGAGGGCCATTTCCTGAAAGGAATCCAGGCGGGGGATGAATGGGTTTACCGCAACCCGGTGGCACCGGCTTCCTTGTTCGACGATGAGATTGCCATCGCGGATTGCCTGCTCCGGATGGCGGAATATGCAAACGGCGGTCCGGATTTTTATTCATTGGCCGAAGCCTGCCAGGATCGTTATCTCGACCTTGCCATCCAGCAATCTGTAAAGGAGCAACGGGCTGTTGTTACCGAATCCCAGTCGTGGTCGATGGGTTGAGTATTTCATTCCGTCGGTAAAGATTTCCCCCGATTTTTCCTGTGATCACACGCAAAGTCCTCCATAAAGCCGGATTCAGGTTTGCGATCCGCCCTTACTGGGAGGTGGATATTCCACAGGTCTTCAAAGCGGCGGATGAATCGAGGGTGCATGTGGGGCAATGGATGTCGTGGATGTCGGAGCATTATTCATTGCTGCATGCAAAGGAATGGGTGCGCCATGCGATTTCCGCGTGGAATGACGACAAGGATTATGAGTTTTTGATCATCGACCAGGAGGACGGGATGATCTCGGGTTCATGCGGATTGAACGAGATCAACCGCAAGGACCTGGTGTGCAATCTTGGCTACTGGGTGCGTGCCTCGAAGCTGAACCTGGGGGCGGCCAGACAGGCGGCGGAGTTGCTCCGGGATTTTGGTTTCAATGAGATCGGGCTGAACCGGCTTGAGATCGTGGTTGCCACGGGCAACGAACCAAGCCAGAAGGTCGCCGAGGCCGTGGGCGCGCTATACGAGGGAATCCAGCACCAGCGGATCCGGGTGCAGGATGTGGTGCATGATGCGAAGATGTACGCCCTGCTTAGGGATGTCGGATAAACGGAACGCCCTGAAATAAAAACTGGAGGGGGTAATGCCCGGGGAATTTCACTTGATGAAGTATCCGGAAACCCTCCAGTTACCATCTTTATCAAGCATCGGAGTTACGGTTTCCACGGCCGTTTTTTTATTTGCGAAGGACGTGTCGAACTGCAGGACTACGTATTCGCCATCGGGCACTCCGGGGAGCGACCTGGTGTGGGTGGCGCTCTTGAGCTTGCGCGAGATAAGACCGCCAAGCGGTTTGCGGACGGCGACAAGCGAATGTTCCCATTTTTCTTGCGAAACAGCCGTCCGGAAATAGCCGGCTGCGGTCTTCCAGCTCTCTGCAAACTTGCCCGCATCGACGAGCGCAAGCCATTGTTCAGCGGACTTCTGCGCGTCATCTTCCGGTTTTGAAGCGCGGGAGAGATTTCCTGACACCGCGATGATCGAGAGCAGGGCGATAACCCGGATTATGTTTTTGGATTTCATATCGAGTTGGTCGTGGCTCAAAACCTGTGCAACACCGTGTTTTTCAGATAGTGCGCATCGTCGAGTTGCGGATAATCCAAGGTATAGTTCAGCCCCCGGCTTTCTTTTCTTAGCAACGCGGAATCGACAATGAGTGCTGCGACTGTGGCGAGGTTGCGGAGTTCAAGGAGGTCTGTGGTAACTTTGTGGCCCCAGTAAAACTCGCGGATTTCGCGCTGCAGATTCCGCAGGCGGGTGCTGGCGCGCTGGAGGCGCTTGTCGGTGCGCACGATGCCGACGTAATCCCACATGAGGCGGCGGATTTCGTCCCAGTTGTGATAGATCACCACGAGTTCGTCCACGTCGGCGGCGTCGCCGCTGGTCCATTCAGGGAGCACGATCGCTGTTTTGGCTAGGCCGACCGGTTCCTCCAGCAGGACGTGCTCATAGGCGCGATGAGCCATCACCACGGCCTCCAGCAATGAGTTGCTCGCGAGCCGGTTTGCGCCATGCAGGCCTGTGCAGGCGACCTCGCCGATTGCGTAGAGTCCGCGCATGCTTGATGCGCCGTGCCCGTCGGTGAGGACGCCGCCGCATTGGTAATGTGCCGCCGGCACCACGGGGATCGGGCCGGTGGTGATGTCAATGTCGTAGCGCAGGCATGTGCTGTAGATGTTTGGAAAGCGCTCGCACACAAACTCCGCCGGCTTGTAGCTGATGTCGAGATAGACGCATTTTTCGCCGGTGCGTTTCATCTCGGCGTCGATGGCCCGCGCCACCACGTCGCGCGGGGCAAGCGCGCCGAGCGGGTGGTATTTCTGCATGAATTCACGGCCTTTCGAGTCGGTGAGCTTCGCCCCTTCGCCACGCACCGCCTCGCTGATCAAAAACGAGCGCGCCTCGGGGTGGAACAGGCACGTGGGATGGAACTGGATGAACTCCATGTTCGCGATCGACGCGCCCGCGCGCCATGCCATTGCGACGCCGTCGCCGGTGGCCACGTTTGGATTCGTGGTATAAAGATAGACCTTGCCGCAACCGCCCGTGGCGAGGATGAGCCGGTCGCTGCGAAGCGTTTCCACGGAGCCGTTCTTTTCATCGAGCACGTAAACGCCGAGGCAACGGTCCTCGGTGGCAAAGCCGAGCTTGCCCGCCGTGATGAGATCCACAGCCATGTGATTTTCCAGCAGGTCGATATCCGGGTTTTGCTCGACCGAGCGGAGCATCGCCTGCTCGATTTCGCGCCCTGTCACGTCGCGGGCGTGGAGAACCCGGCGCTTTGAGTGGCCGCCTTCGCGTCCGAGATCGAGTTCCTTCTCTCCATCGCCCAGTTCCCGTTCGTCGAAATTCACACCGAGTTCGATCAGTTCGCGGATGCGTTCCGGGCCTTCCGTCACGATCATGCGCACGATGTGCTCGTTGCACAGGCCGGCCCCCGCCGTGAGCGTGTCCTGCACATGCAGATCAAAGGAATCCTCCACGCTCGTCACGCATGCAACGCCGCCCTGGGCGTAGGAGGTGTTCGATTCGGCACGCGCCCCCTTTGTGATGATGGCCACGCGACCGTGCTGCGAAGCCTTGCGCGCGAAGCTCAAGCCCGCGATGCCGCTGCCGATGACGATGAAATCGTAGTGTTTCATTTGGGAGGTATTGGGAAATTGGAAATCAAACCCTGAAAATTAAATCACTACTCGTGCAACATACTTCCTGAATACTAAATCTTACTTTTTAAATTCACCACCATGTTGTCGATGAGCCGTGTTTTGCCGAAGAAAACGGCGGCGGCGATGACGGCGCGGCGGGTTGTTGCGGTGATGGGTTGAAGGGATCCGGCATCGAGGACTTCGACGTAGTCGATTTTTGCGAGCGGAGCGGTCTGGATGATTTTCGGGACGATCCTGTGCGCGGTGCGTATGTTTTTTGCGCCTGTGAGAAGGGCACGGCGGATCACGGGGGCCTGTGCGCGTTCCTCGCCGTTGAGATATTGGTTGCGGGAACTCAGTGCCAGGCCGTCTCTTTCGCGGATGGTCTCGACGGCATCGATCTTCACGGGAAAGTTCAGGTCGCGCACCATGTGCCTGATGATGGCGAGCTGCTGGAAATCCTTTTTGCCAAACACGGCGATGTCCGGCGCGAGAATCTGAAATAGTTTCGTCACCACGGTGCAGACGCCGCGGAAATGCCCGGGGCGCGATCTGCCGCAGAGGACCGTGCTCAATGAGTTTTCATCCACGTAGGTGGAGTAGCCCCCGGGATACATCTGTGCCGGCGCGGGGTTGAAAAGAAGGTCGGCGCCATTCTCACGGCAGAGCCGCGCATCCCGGGCGAACGGGCGGGGGTAACGCGAAAAATCCTCTTTTGGCCCGAATTGGGTGGGATTCACGAAAATGCTCACTGCCACAATGCCTTCCTTGCCCGCGAGTTTGCGCGCGCGGCGAACCAGCGCAATATGGCCTTCGTGCAGGGCGCCCATGGTGGGCACAAGGACGATTTTTTTTCCGGTGGCGCGGCAGAATCGCGATGCGGACGATGGCGAGTGAACAATTCTCAAGGCGGATGGTTAACGTAAAACGCGCAGGGATTCAATAGCTGGACGAAAAAATCGGAGGCTATGCCAGTAATGGTTGTGTTTTTACAATTTGCAGTAAAGGGCAATCCGGTTATAATTACTAGAAATGAGGGGTCCCCAGCCACGAAATCATGAAGGGTTTACTCTCATAGAGATCATGATTGTAGTGGCAGTCATCGCCCTGCTCGCCGCCATAGCGATGCCGAATTTTCTGCGTGCACGCAAGCGGACACAAGCGACGAGAATACTGGAGGATCTGCGCATCCTGGACCATGCAACAGACCACTACGCACTGGAAACCGGCAAGCCCGCCGGATTCAATCCTGGAATCGGGGATTTGAAAAACTACCTAAAAACGGACACGCAACTCTACAAGACCGGCACGGATATTTTTGGCAATTCATACGGGCCATTTACGGTCGATTCAGTGCCGAAAGTCAGCGATGGTGTGTTCGACAGTCTCTCGGATGTGGTGGATGGTCCGTTTTGGTCACCCTATCATTGACCTTGCGGACTCTGTTTTTGCAGGGTGGTAATCCGAATCGCCACCTCATTTTGAGGCTTTTCGCTACAATCGGGCGTGTAGCATTCCAAAGGAGCTATCGCGGGACGAAAAAATCCCCGAACGCCCGGGCAAGCTGAGTGTCCGCGCGCCGTTTAGCGGCGCGAACGGGCAGGCGCGGCCTTTTTGGCGGCCTTGGCTTTTGGTTTTCCGCCGGGCAGGCTTCCGCCCACATCCTTGGCGATCAGCGTAATCAGATAATTGCTCAGGGAGCGATGATCCTTGTTGGCTTTGGCCTTGGCTTTGTGGAGGAGATCCTCAGGGCAGCGGAATGCAGTGTATTTCGACATAAGGTTAATAAGTGTAATGAAAAAATAGATGCTTTTTGGCGTTATGCAATGTGTTAAACATGGATCGAATCAATTTCCGGTCCTGCGTGTATGATTGTTGTAAAAACTTTCGTGGACATCAGAAGAGACACTGGAAATGTTTCCGGCTCACAATTCCGGCTTTTCACGCCGGAATCTCGCGGCAGATGTAATTTTCCACAAATGATTTTCTGAAAGTCCCGAATGTCCCCATGTCTATTGCATGCCGGATGCGGGTCATGAGATTCAAGTAAAAATGTAAATTGTGCAGTGTCACCAGGCGCAGGCCGAGGATTTCCTCAGCCTTGATGAGGTGACGGAGGTAGCCCCGGCTGAATTCACGGCATGCCGGGCACTCGCAGCCTTCCTCGATAGGCCCTTTTTCCATGATGAACGGCGCATTTTTTAAATTCACGGTCCCGTGCTCCGTGAACGCCGTGCCGTTGCGGGCGATGCGGGTCGGCAGCACGCAGTCAAACATGTCGATGCCCCGGGCGATCATCTCCACCATTTGCGGCGGGGTGCCGAGGCCCATGGCGTAGCGCGCCTTGTGCGCCGGCAGGAACGGCTCGCTGTTTTCGACCGCGAGCATCATCTCCTCCTCCGGTTCGCCCACGCTCACGCCGCCGACAGCGTATCCCTCGAAATCCATCGATGCGAGTTCCGTTGCTGCTTTTTCGCGCAGTTTTGCGAAGGTCGCGCCCTGCACGATCCCGAATACGGCGGGCCTTGTCGCGCCTTCCGCGTCGCGGGCATCGCACCACGCCTTGCACCGTTTCGCCCAGCGCAGGGTGAGGTCGAGACTGCGCGCCGCGTAATCCTCCTCGCACGGGTAGGGCGGGCATTCGTCGAAAACCATCGCGATATCCGAGCCGAGAGTCGCCTGGATATCCATCGCTGTCTCCGGCCCGATGAAACAGGGCGCGCCGTCGAGGTGATTTTGGAAATGCACGCCTTCCTCGGTGATTTTACGAAGCTTCGCCAGCGAAAACACCTGGAATCCGCCGCTGTCCGTGAGGATCGGTCCCTGCCAGTTCATGAAATTGTGCAGGCCGCCGAAGTGTTTCATCACCTCCATGCCCGGCCGCACGAACAGATGGTACGTATTGCCCAGGATGATCTGCGCCTTCATTTCAGTGAGCTCGCGCGGGCTCACGCCCTTCACCGTCCCCTGCGTGCCTACCGGCATGAACACAGGGGTTTCGATGACGCCATGGCGCGTCGTGAGCCGCCCGCGGCGCGCCTTGGATGTAGTATCGGTGGAAAGAAGCTCGAACATTGGAAAAAAGGAGCGGAATCATTGCGCAGCGGGACATGGGCATGTCGAGCAGGAATTCGCGCGTCCCGCGCGAGGTTGATGTTCATATGCCTTCCTGCGCCAAATCAAATTGACATTTTTACAGTCGCTACAATCATCGTTTTCATGCCGCGAAAGGATGCCCGCCGCCCGAAGACCCCGGAGACATGCCCGGTATGCGGCGAGGATGTGCCGCGGAACGCGCTGGCATGTCCGGAATGTGGAGCCGATCACAGATCGGGGTGGCGCGAAGATGCCGGCGAGGCCCTCGATCTTCCCGATGATGAGTTCAACTATGACGAATTCGTCAAAGATGAGTTTGGTTCGGGAGTCAGGCCTCCGGGCATCAAACCGATGTGGTGGATCACCACAATCATTATTCTCGTTGTGCTGGCCGTGCTGTTCCTCAAGGCAATGTTTTGAGTCTTCGTACGCGGGCCCATTACCTTGGAGGCCCGGGAGGGAATCCCCATGGAGGTGGCGGGGGACGGCGCATTTGCGGGTCTCCTCCCGGGAAACCACCTGGGCCGCCTCCACCGGGTGGCCCATGTTGTGCGTCGCGCTGGTCCTCGATCCCCCAGTAGCCGCCGATGAGGTAGGGGAATTTCCCGGGGGTGACGTGGTAATGGAAGCCGCGCTCCTTGTCGTAATGCATGTTGAATCCGTTCAAGGCGTCCTTGCCTTGCACATCCTTGGCCATGAGGCCGTTGCTTTCGTAGGGGCCGTAGATGGGGTAGCCGTCGAATGCCCACCCGAGCAGCGGCGAGTGCGACTTTCCCTCGTCGGACCATGGGGAATTCACGCAGATCGGGTATTTGTGATAGTGGTAAAGGTTCATCTGGTTCGGGTGGCCGCAGCAGTAATCCATGAGGTCGGTTGCGTCCCGGTTGCCCATGTCGAAGGGGTTGAAAAAGACCACGCCGTTCACGGCCACGCCGATCGGGCCCATGGGGAGCGCGTGGTTTGAATTGTTATCCGTAGTAACAATGTGTGACACATTCATTTTCGGCTCCAGGGGGATGTAGTAGGTGCTATTCTGCTCCTGGATGAAGCTCGGGTTGCGCCCGTAGCCCTGCTCGGGGAATTTTCCCGTGGGGTGGTTGGGCACGCCGTGGGTGTGGATGATCATGGTGGTGGCGTCGAAACGGACGGTCACGTTGTCCGGGATCAGGCGGTCCTCCTGCACGACTATGCCGTTGATATCTTTTTCCCCCTTTCGCAGCCATGAGGACATGTTGCCCGAGAACGGGGCGGACCATATTACATCGCGATAGAGCAGCCTGTCGGCATTTGTATGGTCGAACACCTTTGGCGCAGACGTTTCGCCGGGCTTTGCGTCGTAAGACCAGTGTCCGCCCAGGGGCAATGGCGTGCCTTGCGGGAGCAGATTGCGCGGTTCCGCGGAGACGCCCTTGCCGGTTTCGGGAGGGGCGGGGATTTGCACGAGGCTGAAATCGGTCACGAAAAACGAGGAATTTGCAGCTGTGCCCTGCACACCGTGACCGAATTCCACGCCCAGCCGCACCTCGTCCACCTGCGGGAAGGGAAGTCGGAACTCGAGCACGTAGTTGCGCCATACTGCGGCTCCGCCTGTTTTGTGGACGCCGTTTACTGACAAATCACGGCGTGCCTGCTGCACCAGGCTGTAGATTTCCTTTGTCTTCGCATCATAGGAGGTGCGGCCTCCATTGCCGAAAAACGCCACTTTCATCTTCAAGTCATCATTCATCACCGCGAAATTCTCCTGCGGCAGGCCGCGGAAGGTGAAGCGGAACCAGCCTCCCGCGCTGGAATCGAGGCCGGTGACCCTCTGTGTCACGGAGCCTGCGAGATCCGACACGCCGGTGAGGCGCGCACCCGATTGCAAGGCGACGCCCCAGCCTGCGACTTCCCGCACGGGATCGCCCAGGTAGCGGTACCTGGCATTGCCGGTGATTTCGTAAAATGCGGGTTGCTGCCCACCGGCACCGCGCTCCTTGAATTCGCTGTTTTTTACGAGATTCTGCGGCGGAACGTCAGGAGCAGGAGCCGCGAGGCAAAGCACCTGCATCACAAATACGCTTGCGACACAGGGTAATATGAAGTGCGGAGTGATTCTGTTCATATCGGAATGATATTGGAGAAGGGGGGTGTTTCGGGACTGATGCTGCCGCAGCTTTGTAAAGATAGTATGAGCGCGCGTGGAAAAATTGTGAAGGCTGTGTTAAAATCCCGGCGCCCGCCGTGCAATTTTTACAAAACTCTGCTTGCACTGCCCTCAAACTTCGGTAATGCTGACCCTCCCGCGTGACCTGTAAAAGAAAATCACGCGTTTAGTTAAAAATAACTTGCGCGGTCTCTAGATTTTTCTATAGTTCGCGCTCCCCGCATCCAGTGGGTATGTGAAAATGCCCGCCCGTGCGGGTTTTTAGTCCCCGGATGTTGAGGACGAAAATTAGAATTTTAAAAATGCCAACGATCAACCAGCTTGTCCGAAAAGGGCGGAAGAAAGTAACGGTGAAATCCAAATCACCGGCGCTCGTGAATTGTCCGCAACGCCGAGGCGTTTGCGTGCAGGTAATGACGCGTACTCCGAAAAAACCAAACTCCGCTTTGCGCAAAGTCGCGAAAGTTCGCTTGACCAACGGCCAGGAAGTCATCGCCTACATTCCGGGCGAAGGCCACAATTTGCAGGAACACTCCATCGTGCTGGTGCGCGGCGG